>Ga0209266_1000179_pt1 | contig 54216 bp, 49 predicted proteins | sample GraSoiAngelo_132_FD_185889 | JGI IMG/M metagenome (GOLD analysis project Ga0209266, IMG submission 185889) | Grasslands soil microbial communities from the Angelo Coastal Reserve, California, USA - 14_0929_02_40cm (SPAdes) (version 2) | ecosystem: Environmental > Terrestrial > Soil > Grasslands ...
GGGTTTTACCCGAATTTCCGGAAGAAATGGACCGCGTCTAGCCTTACAGCATGGCAAGCGCGCTCTCGATCCTCCGCGCAGGGAACGACCGGGCGGCGGCGCGCCGCTCCGCTTTGCCAGCCGTGACTTTGCCAGCCGTGACGATGCCGATCGGAAGCGGCTAGTCCCGTGGAGGGTAGTCTGTGGCCCGTCTGCTCGTCATCGTCTCCCGCACGGAACCGTCACGCATCACGTATCTCAAGCATGCCTTCGCCAGCGAGACCACGGACGTGATCCTCGACCGTCGTGCAAAGGCGCGTCGGCGGTTCCCACTCCGTGAGCGAGCGGCGGCCGAGAGGCGCCGTGGCGACCGGCGCCAACGGGACGTCACCGAGGATCTCCAGACTTACGGCTGGGCGGTGGTGAGGTGCTGGCCATGAGTGTCTTCCTCGACGAAGGACCCCCATGAAGGACCTCCTCGTCGTCCTCGCCGGCGCGGTCACGGGAGCAATCGGCTATCTCATCGCAGGGGCGACAGGCGCTGCGTGGGAAGCCCGGATTCCGGACGTCCCCCCCGGTAGCCTTTCGCCAAGATGACGACGCGTATTCTCTTGGCCGACGATCATGAGATCGTTCGGCAGGGTCTACGACTCCTCCTCCAACGGGAGGGGTTCGAGGTGATCGGCGAAGCGGCGAACGGCCAGGATGCGATCCGCCTCGCCGAGGAGAACTGCCCCGACGTCGCCGTGCTGGATTACGGCATGCCGCTCCTGAACGGCATCGGTGCGGCACGCGAGATCATGGAGGCGTGCCCGCGCACGAAGACGATCCTCCTGACGATGCATACGGATGACCACTACGTCCTCGAAGCCCTCCGGACGGGTATCAAGGGGTTCGTCGTCAAGACCCAGGCGCCCGCGGATCTGATCCGATCGATCCACGAGGTCCTGTCGGGCATGGTCTACCTGAGCCCGCGAGTCTCGGGCACCCTGGTGCAGGCGTACCTGGCGAAGTCGGCGCTGCCCGTCGATCCGCTGACGCCGCGGGAACGCGAGGTGCTGCAGCTTGTCGCCGAGGGCAAGACGACGAAGGAGGTCGCCAAGCTCCTCGGGATCAGCGCCAAGACCGTCGAGTCCCACCGGGCCCGGATCATGAAGAAGCTCGACACGCCGAACACCGCCGGCATCGTCCGCTACGCGATTCGCTTGGGTCTGACTCAGGTCTAGAGTCTAGAGAGGTGAAGTAGCTGTAACTGTGGCGCGCGAGTGGCCCCGTATCCTCGTCGTCGACGATGACGACTCGGTCATTAGCGTCATGCAGCAGTATTTCGCGACCGCTGGCTATCGCGTGGAATTCGCTCAGCACGGCGGGGATGCCCTGACGCTGGTCCAGCATGCGGCGGATCTCCCACCAGGCGACCACTCCCCACAGAGAACGAGCGCCCTGTGGATTTGCAAACAGCCAGTCCGCGAAGCGTCTCATCGCCCTCTGTCTGCCGAACGACCTGCGATTGAGCGGCCGGCGCTGGGCGCTAAAACGTTCCCACCAGTACTCACGCCGGGCCGCTCCAGCCGCTTGTTAGCCAGCGCCCCAGCGACGAGACACATCAGCACGTGCCTTCTCGAGAAGCTCGGCATAGTCTGGCCGCAGCGGCACTATCAGGGTCCGTTCCAGAGCTGCCTGGACGAGTTCCAAGGCACGCTCCTCCGCAGGGTGTTGGATGGCGAGAGAACCAGAGCCCTCCCTCCGAGCTAGGAACTCGAACAGCACGAGAGCTTCATCGTCACTCAGTTCGATGCTGACCATACTATGCCCCTTCGCGCCCTCGAAACGTGAAGGCTAACATCCAACCGTAACGAACGTATGTTTGTCTGGCTAACGCAAAGGCGTTGAGCGCGGAGCCGGTCCGCTCTAACGGCCGGTTGGGCGGCGCGCCTACTTCGCTGGAGTAATGTCACCGCGCACGTTCGTGAGAACAACGACGGCCTCGTACCACATGGCATCGAGAGCAAACGACAGACGCCTCTGTGGAGGGTGGCTCGTCAGCACGACTGGCACATAGCTCACGTCGTGCGCCGCGAAGTTCGTCTGGATCCAACGCGGCACGTCGGTGTCAGGCCGCTGGAGAACTCCTTCCAGGATCTTACGAACCTTTTCGTAGTGTGTTGGGTTGGAGCGTTGAAGAGCCTCAAGGGCCCCGGGCGCGTTGAGATCGATGGCACGCCTCGGAGTAGCGTCACCCGCTGCGGCGACGGCAGTCCAAAGCAATGCGAGAACCGCTGTGGCAACTAATCTTGGCATGACGTCCTCCCCCTCTTGCCTGTCTAACGCCGGCCGTCACCCGCGGGCCGGGCGGCGCCCCGCTTGCCCCTCGCAAGCGGGGTGACGCCCGAGACCGGCGGGTGCACGGCCATGTTAGGTGACAACACCGGTCGCGCGAGGCCGGGCCCACTGGCCTCGCACGATACAGCGCCTCGCCAGAAAAAAACCGATCGTAAGCACAAGGGTCGTCGCCGCCCACGCTAGGGTCATCGCCCAAAGGAAGGCCGTCGGTTCACCGTTGGGCGAAGTGACGTACGAGCTCGAAACGACAAACGACAGGGGGTTCGTAGGATAGCCCCAGGACCAGTACAGCAACCCAGCGATGAGACCCGACCATGTGCCGCGCCACAGCAGGGGAATAACCACGAACACGCCAACCGCGGCGACGCAGAGCTGCAAAGGCGCGAGCACCGTCCACATCGTCATAGGAGCCTCGAACATGTGATGGAGTTGGCCGAGTTCGACCCAGAAGCGGCCAGTCCAAAAGTAGCGCGCTGTCCCGATCAGATACCACCCCAGCAACACGCGTCCCAGGACGTCGGTTGTCTTGGTAACCCTGCTCACCTTGTCACCTAACTCTTAGTGGCTTGAACAGTGTTGCAGCTGTGACGCAGCGCGCCCGGACAGGCTTGCGCCGGCAGACCCCACCGGCGCCGCGGCGGATTCGCCTGCCGCGGTCGTGCCTTAATCACGATGGCCTGTGGCCCGCCGTCGGGATACACAGACCGAGGATATCCCGTGCCGGATTTCGTGATGCGCAGCCGAGATCCAGTTACCATGGGTCAGAGCCCCATACGGTCGGCGGGGCTACGCACGCCGCCGGGGCCCCGGTTCAGGACGTGGGTGTAGATCATCGTGGTGCTGACGTCACGGTGACCGAGCAGTTCTTGTACGGTCCGGATGTCGTGGTTGTCCTCCAACAAGTGCGTGGCGAACGAATGACGAAAGGTGTGGCACGTCGCTCGCTTCGCGATGCCCGCCCGCCGCACCGCTTCCTTCACAGCGCGCTGAAGCACGGATTCGTGCAGGTGATGCCGGCGGCGCTGGCCCGTCTCCTGGTCGACGTAGATGCGCGTGGCCGGAAACACCCACTGCCACGCCCACTCCCGGCCGGCGTTCGGATACTTCCGGGCCAGCGCCCACGGGAGCTCCACCCAGCCGGCGCCGTGGCGGAGATCGGCCTCGTGCTGCCTCCTGACCACCTCGACATGCCGGACGAGATCGGGTTTCACCACGGCGGGCAGCATCGTCACGCGGTCACGATCGCCCTTACCGGCGCGCACGATGATCTGATTGGTGGCGAAGTCCACGTCCTTCACTCTGAGGCGGGCACACTCGAGCAGACGCAGCCCTGCGCCGTAGAGCAGGATGGCCATGAGCCGCGGCGGGCCCTGGAGCTCTCGGATGACGGCACGAACCTCCTCACGAGTCAGGACGACGGGGAGCCGCTCGCTGCGCTTGGCGCGGACCACGTTGTCAAGCCAGGGCATCTCGACCTGGAGGACCTGACGGTAGAGAAACAGCAGGGCGCTCAGTGCTTGGTTCTGCGTCGAGGCCGCGACGTGGTCCTGCTGGGCCAGGGAGCTGAGGAACTGCGTAACCTCGACCGCTCCCATCTCCGCCGGGTGGCGCTTGCCGTGAAACACGATGTACCGGCGAATCCAGGCCACGTACGACTTCTCCGTGCGTCGGCTGCTATGGCGAGCGCGCAGAGCGTCGCGAACGCGGTCGAGCAGACGCGGCCGCGAAGCGCCCTCTGGGGCGGGCTCAGCGACGGCCAGCGGCCGGGCCTCGCCCCTCTCCACGGGGTAGCGAACCGATCCGGCCGCCTCACGAAACCGCGCCGCCGTCGCCCCCTTTCGTTCTCGAATCGACTATAGCGCGCGGCCTGTGGAACGAACAAGCGCGCCCGCTGTATCCGATTACCGACAGGCAGCGTGCGGTCAACCCTGGAGCGCATTGAGCAGCGGTCGCGCTCGGCGCGAGCGTGCCGAGCCGGGCTACTTCGTCATCGCACTTGGGGGCGCGTCGTCGCATTCGATCACATCATCGTGATCCTTACCGACCAGCGCCGAGCCCCATGAGCACGGCACGAAACGCGACCGGTCAGCGAGGGAGTAGGACAGAGCGTGGAACCTCACGCCAGATTCGTATTCCGTCGGTCCGCGGACGACCTTTCTGTTATGCCCGCCGTTATGCCCGCGACGGCCTGAAACCCACCCCAAACTGCCCCACGCCAGCCAAACGCAGAAAGAAAACCCCCCGGCAAATCAGCGATTTACCGAGGGGCTTCACTTCATCCTGACGATTAAAAGTCAGGTGCTCTACCAACTGAGCTAACGGCTCGTGCCGAGCGCACCGAAGAGATTCTACCGCGCTTTGCGCCCGGCGGGCTCGGGGGTGCCAGCGGGTGCGCGCAGGAAGGTCAGCACGCCGACGACCGCATAGCCACGCGCGCCGAGCTGGGCGTCGATCGCGCGCTGGGCGCGGCGCTCGCTCCGACGGCGCTCGGCCGTGCGCCGGGTGGGCCGGCGCCGGCGACGCTCCCGCACGCGACGGTCGAGGACGATCTGCACGGTGTCGTCGTTCTCGAAGGTGCGTCGAAGCGAGTCGTAGAGCGCTCGGCGCTGGCGCCCGACGATGAAGAGCAGCCGATGGGTCCGTGGCGGCGACACGCTAGACGAGGCTGGACCGGACCGAGGGAAACCAGCGCAGCAGCGGCGACTCTTCGCACAGGATCGTCTCGTCGCGCTGGGCGCCGGTGGAGATGAGACAGAAGGGTACACCCTCCAGCTCCTCGAGCCGCTCGATATAGCGGCGCGCCTTCGCCGGCAGGTCGGCCTCGTTCCTGGCGCCGATGGTCGAGGCGCGCCAGCCCTCGACCTCCTCGTAGACGGGCTCGGCCGCGGCCACGACGGTCTCGTCCTCGGGGAACTCCGTGAGGACCTCGCGACCGTGCCGGTAGGCGACGCAGATCTTCACCGTCTCGCACTGGTCGAGCACGTCGAGCTTCGTGAGGGCCACGGTGTCGAGCCCGTTGATCCGCACTGCGTAGCGTCCGACGACCGCGTCGAACCAGCCGCAGCGTCGCGGCCGCCCGGTGGTGGAGCCGTATTCGTGGCCGCGCGCGCGAATCGCTTCGGCGAGCGGCCCCGACATCTCGGACGGGAACGGCCCGGCGCCGACGCGCGTCGTGTAGGCCTTCGAGACGCCGAGGACGCCGTGAATCCGCGTGGGTGGCACGCCGGTGCCGGTCGCCGCCCCGCCGGCCGTCGTCGACGACGAGGTGATGTACGGGTACGTGCCGTGGTCGATGTCGAGCATCGTCGCCTGCGCGCCCTCGAAGAGCACGCTGTAGCCGCTCTCGATCCAGCGCGAGAGCAGGAGCGCCGTGTCGGTGATGTAGGGCGCGAGCCAGCCGGCGTAGCGCAGGTACTGGTTAAGGATCTCCTCCACCGAGAAGGTCTGGGCGTCGTAGATCTCACGCAGGAGCCGGTTCTTCTGCGCGACGTTCAGCTCGAGCTTCTCACGGAAGAGTTGCTCGTTGAGAAGGTCGGCCATACGGATCCCGACGCGCGCCGCCTTATCCACATAGGCGGGTCCGACCCCCTTGCCGGTGGTGCCGATCCGCCGCTTGCCGAGCTTGGCCTCCGAGGCGCGGTCGAGCGCCGGGTGGTAGGGCATGATCAGATGCGCGTTCTTCGAGATGAAGAGGTTGCCGTCGAGCGTGACGCCGCGCTGCACGAGCGATTCCATCTCCTCGATCAGCGACCCCGGGTCGACGACGACGCCGCAGCCGATGACACAGCGACAGCCGGGGTGGAGGATACCCGACGGGATCGTGTGCAGGACGTACTTCTCGCGCCCGGCGACGACCGTGTGGCCGGCGTTGTTGCCGCCGGCGAATCGTGCGACGACGTTCACGTGGGGCGCGAGGATGTCGACGATCTTCCCCTTGCCTTCGTCCCCCCACTGCGTGCCGACCACTACGATGTTAGGCATGGCCCACTCCCCTGAAGAAGCGTCCGGGCTCCGCCAGGACTTCCGCCACGGCCAGGACGCGCTCGGAACCGTCCGCGAGGTCGAGCGCAAGGATCTCCTCGGGCTGCGTGCGCGGGCTCCCGACGACCAGGACGTGGCGCACGCGCTGCGCGCGCGCGTAGTCGACCGACTCCTCGAGCCCGCGACTGATGATGTCGCGCGCGACCGACGCCCCCGTGTCGCGCAGCCGCCGCGCGAGCGATAGCGCCGCGGTCTTGTCTCGCGTGAAGTCGATGATGAAGACGTCGGGCCCCGACAGCGCGACGGCGATACCCTGCGCCTCCATCACTGAGAGGACGCGGGCCACGTCGAACGCGAAGCCGACCGCTGCGCAGTCGTAGCCGAAGCGCGCCAGCATGTGATCGTACCGCCCGCCGGCGGCGACCGATGCGCCGAAGCCCGACACGTAGGCCTCGAAGTAGGTCCCGGAGTAGTAGTCGAAGCCGCGCACCTCGCCCAGGTCCAGGAGGGCCGCGTCGGCGAGCCCGTAGATCGTGAGGAGCCGGTACACCTCCGCGAGGTTCGCCAGGGCCTTCGCCGACCGCTTGTTACGCGCGAAGCCCGCGGCGCGGTCGAGCACGGCCTCGTGACCGAAGAGCGAGGGCAGCGCCAGCAGCGCCTCGCCGACGTGCGCGGCCGGGGCCAGGTCGGTCACGGTCCGCTCCAGCGCGGAGGCATCCTTGCGCGCGAGCGCCGCCCGGAGCTCGCGCACGCGCCCCGGCTCAGCGCCTGCCTCCTCGCACAGCCCGCGGAAGAAGTCGGGGTGCCCGAGGTCGATCTGGAAGCGTTCGAGCCCGAGCGCGCGCAGCCCTTCGATGGCCATCGCGATGATCTCGGCCTCGGCCTCCGGCTTCTCGAGCCCGATCAGTTCGACGCCCGCCTGGTAGAACTCGCGGTAGTGCGCGATCTGCGGCTCGTCGTAGCGGAACACGTTGGTGACGTAGGCCAGCCGGACAGGCTTGGGCTCGTCCCGGAGCCGCGTCGCCACGATGCGCGCGATCTGCGGCGTGATGTCGGCGCGGAGCGCGAGCATTCGGCCCGTCTCACGGTCCACGAGCTTGAACATGTTCTCCTGGACGCTCTCGTCGGTGCCCATCGCGAGCACGTCCGCGTACTCGAACGTGGACGTGACGATCTCGCGGTAGCCCCACCGCGTGAACACGTCGAGCAGCCGTGCTTCGACGTGACGCTTGCGCGCCGCCTCGTCCGGCAGGTACACGCGGGCGCCCTTCGGGAGCTGCGGGTGAAGCGGCCTCATCGTCCCGGGATCCGCGAGGCCGGCTCGCACCATGGGTGGTCTGCCACGGGTGCGTGGGGCCTCATCGCTTGAGCGCCTCGAGGTGGGCGAGCGTGTTCATCCGGTGCACCGTCGCCCAGCCGGGCTCGTACTCGATCTCGGTGATCCCCGCGGGCGCGGCGTCCACGGTCCAGAGGCGCTCGTGACCGAGGCCGAGCGCGGCGAGGACGACGAGCCGGATCACGACCGCGTGGCTCACCAGCACGACCGTCTCCCCGCCGTGCGCCTCCTGGAGCTCGCGCACGCCGGCCGTCACGCGCGCACCGACCTCGCCGAGGGTCTCCCCGCCCCCGATGCGCAGGAGGTGCGGGGTCGTGCGCCAGCGCTCGTAGTCGTCGGGGAAGCGCGCGGCGACCTCCCCGCGGGTCAGCCCCTCCCACGCACCGAACGCCATCTCGCGAAACGCCGGCTCGGTCACCACGGGGAGCCGGTGGGGTCTGGCGATCACCTCCGCCGAGGCGCGCGCCCGCTCCAGCGGGCTCGCGTCGACCGTCGCCACGATCTGGGACGCCAGCGTGGTGGCGACTGCCTCGCACTGGCGGAGCCCCTCTGGGGCGAGCGGGACGTCCCGGGAACCCGCGAACCGCCGCTCGCGCGACCACACCGTTTCGCCGTGCCGTATGAGGAAGAGCCTAAGCTTGCTCACAACCCCGTCATTCTACCGCGGATCGGCCCACCATCAGGCGGGCGGTTCGCCGGACAGGACGACGCCGAACTGGCGGGCGAGGTGCGCTGCGAGTCTGACATACTTCTCAACCCGGAGGGTCCGGAAGAGGTCGTGCGCGGCCCGGAGGTTCGTCACGAGCGCCTCACGGTTGCCCTGGAGACGCGCCAGCGAGGCGAGGTCGAGGTAGGTGCGGCCGAGCTCGTACCGCGAGCGGATGGCCGCGAAGGTCTCCCGCGCCGCGGTGAGGTGCGCCTCGGCCTCGGCGTAGGCGCCGCGCGCTTGGGCGATCCGGCCGAGCGTCTGCTGAGCCCAGCCGAGGCCCGTGCGAAAGTTCGCCTCGCGCGTGATCACCAGCCCCTGCCTGGCGAGGTCCGTGGCGCGTTCGAGCTGGCGCTCGCGCCGACACGCCTCGGCGAGGATCGCCGAGAACCATCCCTGGAAGGGGCGGTAGCGGAACTCCGTGAACTGCTGGACGGAGCGCTCGAGGTGTGAAATCGCTGCGGCCGTGTCCCCCTTCTCGAGATACGCGTAGCCGAGGCAGCCCGCGGCGATCGCCCGCTCGAGAGGGTCGGGCGCTCGACGGAGCGCCCGCTCGCACGCCTCGATGCCAGCCTCGTACTCACCGACCGAGGCGTAGATGATTCCGCTCACCCAGGACGCGAACGATTGGAGCTTCGGGTCGCCGATGTCCTCGCCGATCGCGTGGGCGCGACCTTCCGCCTCGAGCGCGGACTCGAACTCCCCCATCTGGGTGTAGTTCAGTCCGACTATCCAGTAGGCGTGGCCGAGCCACCATCGCTCGCCTGTTCGCTCCAGCAGGGCAATCGCCTGGCGGCCGTGTTCGAGGCCCTGGTGCGCCTCGCCCGACAGCACGCTCTGGATCGCCAGGAGCGAGTGCGCCTTGCCCATGGTCGCCTCGTCGTCGACACTGCCTGGCTTCGGCGATCGCGCGCTCCGCGTTCTGGGCCGCCCGCTCGTACTGCCCGAGGAAGCTATACGTACGGCCCACGAGGAAGTAGTAGCGGCCCGCGAGGGCGCGGTCACCCAGGCGGTCGATGCGCTCCTGATTCGGCAGGAGGAGGTCGAGGACCTCCCGGACACGCCCGAGGGCGGTTAGGGAGAACCCCTGGCGCAGGAGGAGATCGAAGAGTCGCGCGTCGCGCTCCGCCTCGGGCAGACGCCCCACGTGAGCGACGGCCTCCTGAAGCCCGTGCACGGCCTCCTCGTGCGCGTAGCTGCGCGCGGCGCGCTCGGCCGAGCGGGTCAGATACTCGACGGCCTTAGCGCTGTCGTCGGTCTTCGAGTAGTGGTAGGCGAGGCTGTCGTACGCCTCCTCGAGACGCCCCCCGTAGAGCGTCTCGAGCGCGCGCCCGGCCGCGGCGTGGAGCGCGCGGCGCCCGGACTCGGGCAGGCTCGCGTACGCGACCTCCTGGATCAGCGCGTGCTTGAAGACGTAGACGGGCGCCCGCCTCGGCGGTGCGCGACGACGCTTGCGCTCTGGGCCGGCCACTGGTTCTCGCATCTGCCGTGGAGCCCGCTCCGGACCTTTCACCTCGCCGGGCATCACACGCTCTATCCGGACTCCCGCCACACACGGTCCACGCAGTTCCACTACGGTTCGGGCCGCGCCTCGAGCATCCCCGCGCTGCTCCCCTGGCTCGTGATCGAGGCAACGCTGGCCTGGGTCCTCGTCGCGGGCTGGCGCCTCGCGGTCGCGATCGGCGAGATCGTGGTTCTCGTCGTCCTCTTCAACGCTGTCCACACCCAGTTTCATCTTCTGGCGCCGGGGCTCGAACGGCGCCGGTGGTTTCGCACGGCCCGCCGCCGGCACGAGCTCCATCACGACGCTGACGTGAACTTCATGGTGGGCGACCACTTCTGGGACAGGGTCTTTGGCACCTTCAGGGAGGCGACACCCCCCGCCGAGGTTCTTAGAGCTTGACCAGCTTGGCGAAGACGATGTCCGGCATCGCCCGGATCTCGTCGAGCACCGCGGGGGGCATGGGGTCGTCCAGGTTCAGGATGGACACCGCGCGCCCGCCTCGCCGCTCGCGACCGAGCTGCATGCCGGCGATGTTGATCCCGTGCCCGCCGCAGAGCGTGCCGATGCGGCCGATCACGCCGGGGACATCGAGGTTGGCGAAGACGAGCATCCAGCCCTGGGGCAGCGCCTCGATGGGAAACCCGTCGATCCGCACGAAGCGCGCCTCCCGCGTGAAGAAGACCGTCCCCGCGACCGACGAGGTTGCCCGGTCGGTCACGAGCTCGGCCGCCACCAGGCTCGCATAGTCCTCGGCCTCCGTCGTGGAGGTTTCGGTGACCTTGAGCCCGCGCGACTTCGCGACCGGGAGGGCGTTCACATCGGTGACCCGCTCGGACAGGATCGTGCCGAGGAGGCCGCGGACGAACGCGAGCGTGAGCGTCGCCGTCGACCGGGTGGCGATCTCGCCGGAATACGTGAGGCGCGCCTCCCGCATGCGCCCCTCGGTCCGCTGCGCGAGGAAGCGCCCCATCTTCTCGGCGAGCCCGAGCCATGGCGCCTGCTCGCGGTACGTCTCCGCGTCGATCGACGGCAGGTTGACGGCGTTGACGACGATCCCGTGCAGGAGCGCATCGGCCACCTGCTCGGCGATCGCGAGCGCCACGGCCGTCTGGGCCTCGTCGGTCGCGGCACCGAGGTGCGGCGTCACGATCACCTGCTCGAGCCCGAGCAGCGGGTGGTCGGGGGGCGGTGGCTCTTGCTCGAAGACGTCGAGCGCCGCTCCCGCGACGTGCCCGGCCCGGATCGCGTCGGCGAGCGCCCGCTCGTCCACGATGCCACCCCGGGCGCAATTGATGATCCGGACGCCGGGCTTGACGCGGGCGAGCGCGTCCTCGCCGAGCAGATGGCGCGTGTCCCCCGTGAGCGGTACGTGGAGCGTGATGAAGTCGGCGCGCGCGAGCAGCTCGTCAAGGTCGACGGCCTCGACGCCGTGGCGCTCGGCGGCCTCGCGCGTCAGATAGGGGTCGTAGGCGATCACGTGCATGCGGAAGCCGAGTGCCCGCCGCGCGACCTCGGACCCGATGCGTCCGAGCCCCAGCACGCCCAGCACCTTGCCGAAGAGCTCGACGCCCTGCAGCCGGCTCTTCTCCCAGCGGCCGGCCTTGAGCGCGGCGTCCGCCGCCGGGACGCGCCGCGCGAGCGCCAGAAGAAGCGCCAGCGTGTGCTCGGCGACCGCAGTGGTGTTGCCTCCCGGCGTGTTCATCACGACCACGCCGCGCTCGGTCGCGGCGTCCACGTCGATCGTGTCCACGCCCGCCCCCGCGCGACCCACCACCTCGAGCTTCGCGCCCGCCACCAGCACGACGCGAGTGACCTTGGTGGCGCTACGGACGATCAGGCCTTCGTACTCGCCGATGCGCGCGACGAGGGCCGGCTCCGGAAGCGTCTCCACGACGTCGACCTCGAGCCCCTGCTTCGCGAGGGCGTCGACGCCGACGGCCTGCAGGCCGTCGGTCACGAGGACCCGCTTCACGACTTTTCGGCGAAGATCTTCTGCGCGGCGCGGACGCTCGCGCCGAAATCGACCGGCTGGCCGAGATCGGCGAGCACCTGCTCGAGGGCCGAGAGCGCGATGATCACGTCGAACTCCGCGGCGTATCCCATGTGGCCGAGCCGGAAGACCTTGCCCTTCATCTCACCCTGTCCGCCCGCGATCGTGATGTTGTGGGTCTTGGCGTAGGCGGCGACGATCGTCTCGCCGTCGAGGCCCTTCGGCGCGGCCACGGCCGTGAGCGCCGGGCTCGGCGTCGCCTTTGCGAATAGCTCGAGCCCCAGGGCCTCGACGCCCGCGCGCGTGGCCCGCGCCAGCCGGTCGTGGCGCTTGAAGACGTTCGCGAGCCCTTCCGCCTCGAGCATTCGGAGCACCTCCCGGAGCCCGACGACGATGCCCACCGCGGGCGTGAAGTGTGCCTCGTTCTTTACGACAGCCTTCCGCTCCTCGGCGAGGTCGAAGTAGTACTTCGGCAACGTCGAGGTCTTCGCCTTCGCCCACGCCTTCTCCCCGAGCGCACAGAAGGCGACGCCCGGCGGCAGCATGAGCCCCTTCTGCGAGCCGGAGACGACGAGGTCCACGCCCCAGGTGTCCATCGGGAGATCGGCGATTCCGAGGCTCGACACCGCGTCCACGATGAGGATCGCATCGGTCCCACGCGTCGCCGCCGCGTAGCCGCGGACGTCGTGGAGCACGCCCGTGGACGACTCGCTGTGCTGGGTCAGCACCGCCCGCACGCCCGGGTGCGCCCGGAGGGTCTCGGCCACGCGCTCGGCGGGGACCGAGAGACCGAAGGGCGCCGCCAGCTCGACGACGGTGACGCCGTAGGCCTTGCAGATCTCGACCCAGCGGTCGCCGAACTTCCCGGCCCGGATCACCGCGACCGCCTCCCCGGCCGAGAGCGTGTTGACGACCGCCGCTTCCATCGCGCCGGTGCCGGAGCACGCCAGCGGGAGGACGTCGGCCGCCGTCTGGAAAATCTTCTTGAGCCCGGCGCGGACCTCGGTGAACAACGCCTCGTACTGCGGCGTCCGATGGTGGATCATCGGCTGCGCCATCGCGAGGAGGACCTCGCTCGGCACCGGTGTCGGGCCCGGCGCCATCAACTGGTACTTCTTCATGCGGACGGCCTCCTTGGACGGCTCGGTGTCGTTCCGATGGTAACACGTCCGCTTCCGGCCCCGCGTCCGAGTGCCACGACGAAGATGGCGTCCTTGCCCGCGGCGTGCGACGAGAAGAACTCGACGACGTGACGGTCGTAGAAGGTGAGCCCCGAGGCGCCAAAGCCCTGCGCGTAGGCGGCGAGGTAGGCGCGGCCGCCGGCAATGCCGGCCTCGAGGTTGGCGAGGCGGTAGCCGCGGTTGCCGAGCACAGGGAGGATACGCGCGAGCGGCGCGAGGAAGTAGATCACCGCCGCGGCGTCGCCGCCGAGGGGCTGCTCGAGGCAGAGGTACGCCGATTCGTTCCGATAGTGGCCCGCCGCCAAGAGCTCGAGCGCGTGCGCCTCCGGGCGGTACCAGTACGCCCCCGACGTGACTCCGTCGACCGCGTTGACGATCAGATAGAGATCCACGAGCCCCGCGGGGACGTCGGCGTTGATCGGGCGGGTCGCGGCCCAGAGCGCGGTCGCGAGCTCCGCCGCGCTCAAGGACGCGTGACTGAACTGCCGCGTCGACCCCCGCTGCTGGATCGTCTCCCCCAGGACGCGCCCGGATGCCTCGCGCGGCGCCGGAAGCGCGACGAGGGCTCGGGGGCCGCCCTCCTCGGCCACGTTTGCCGATACGCGCCCCCCGAGCCCGCGCCCGGCTTCGCGCCAGACGCGAACATCGTCGGGGGTAGCGAGCATCGAGGCCGCGTGGATCTCGTGGAGCAGGGGGTAATCGACTTCGGATGACGAGAGCGGCAGGTACGGATGGCGGCGGTCCTCGACCGAGGCGACGGGCGGGGCGGGCGCCCCCTCGGGCCCGAGCGCCACCAGTTCCAGGACGGCTTCACGCTCGGCGTCCACGCCGAGCGCGCGGCTGACGGCGGCGTCGACGAAGCCCGCGTAGAGACGCGGCGCCAGCCCGAGCGCACTGCCCACCTCCAGGAGGTGCGCGAGCAGGGTCCCGGAGTCCCAGAAGAGGTGGCGGTAGCCACGCGCCTGATACTTCCACGTGTTCCGCCAGTAGATCGCGGTGAGAAGAACCGTCGCCGCGCGCCGGGCGATCGTCTCGTCGGCGACCGCGTGGGCGAGGAATGCCCGCACGTCGCCCGCGCGGAGGCACCGCAGCGCGAAGTCGCCCGGGCAGAAGTGGTAGAGCCCGGGCTCGAGCCCGTCGACCCGGCCCACGGCGACATAGGCCTCGGTCTGGTAGAGCGCGCCCGTCGACGGGGCGGCGCGAAAGAGGACCTCACCGCCCCCGGCGTACGTCTTCTTCTTGGTCACCCCTGCCGCGTAGTAGAGGAGCGCGGTGAGGTCGGCCAGGGTCACGCGCGCGGCGGCCCCCTTGGGTCCGGCCGCGAGGGCGGCGAGGGTGTCGATCGGGAGCGGGTCGACCTCGCGCGGCAGCGCGAGCGGAGGGAGATCCGTGTAGACCTTGAAGGGAAACGGCTTGATGTCCCAGTCGAGAGCGTGGCTGCTCGTGCGGACCGACGAGGGCGAGTGTGCCGTCCGATCGTGGTACTCGCGGGCGATGCGCGTCTCGCGGTTCGACACCACCACGGGTTGACCTCCCCGAGCGTCGGGCGCGGCGGCGCCCGGACGGTCACGCGAAATGGTACGGGGGACGGAAGACGCCGCGCTCGGTGATGATTGCCGTGATGAGCGCGGCCGGCGTCACGTCGAATGCGGGATTGAACACCGGCGATGTGGCGGGCGCGGTCTGCTGGGCGCCCACGCGGCGCACCTCGGCGGGATCGCGCTCCTCGATCGGGATATGCTCCCCCGACGCAAGCGCGGGGTCGATCGTCGAGAACGGCGCGGCGACGTAGAACGGCACCCGGTGGTACCGGCCGAGCACCGCCAGCGCGTACGTGCCGATTTTGTTCGCCGTGTCGCCGTTGGTGGCGATCCGGTCCGCGCCGGTGACGATCAGGTCCACCTGACCGCGCGCCATGAGCGAGGCGGCCACGACGTCGGCGATCAGCGTGTGCGGGATCCCCTCGCGCGCGCACTCCCAGGCCGTGAGCCGCGAGCCCTGCATCACGGGCCGCGTCTCGTCGACCCACACGCGGTCGACCCTCCCCTGGGCGTGGGCCGCCCGGATCACGCCGAGCGCCGTGCCGAAGCCGGCGGTCGCGAGGGCGCCGGCGTTGCAGTGGGTGAGGATGCGCGCGTTCGCCGGAACGAGCGTGGCGCCGTGGGTACCCAGGGCCCGGTTCGCCGCGATGTCCTCGTCGCGAATCGCCTGGGCCTCGGTGAGGAGCCGGGCCTTCACCCGATCGAGCGGCACGCCGACGGACGCGAGGGCCACGCGCCGCATCCGCTCGAGCGCCCAGAAGAGGTTGACGGCGGTCGGCCGCGTCGCCGCCAGGCCTTTGATCGCCGCCTCGAGGTCTCCGAGAAGGGCGTCGAACGTCGTCGCCCGGCTCTGGCGCGCGGCGAGCGCCACGCCGAAGGCGGCCGCGACGCCGATCGCCGGCGCGCCTCGCACGACGAGCGTCCGGATCGCGTCGGCGACGTCCTCCCACCGCCCGTACGCGCGGTCGAGCTCCTCGGCGGGCAGGAGCCGCTGGTCCACGAGCATCAGCCGGTCGTCGGCCCACCAGACCGGCGACAGGAAGTTATCGGAGTTGTCGGGCTTCACGCGAGGCGGGTTCGCACGTCGGCATCGGTCAGGCCGGCCACGCGCACACGCTTGTCCCGGCTGCTCTTCCCGCCGACGACGTGCACCGTCGCCGGGGCGACACGGAGCGCGCGCGCCACGAGGGCGACCACCGCGACGTTGGCCGCGCCCTCGACCGGCGGCGCCGTCACGCGCACACGCAGGACCCCGTCCTGCCAGCCGAGGATCTCGTCCCGCGAGGCGCGCGGCTGCACGCGCAGGCGCAGCAGGGCGCCCTCAGCCCTTCGGCTCGCCGGCGTCCTCACCGAAGTCGGCCGCCATCATGCGGTAGTAGCTCTCGAGCGTCGAACGCAGGTCCTCGACGAGCTGGCGGCGCACGCGCCGGAGCGACTGGATCTCGCTCCGGATCTTTGCCTCCTCGCTGCGCGCTCCCTCCACGACCTTCTCGCCCCGCAACTCGGCCTCCCGCATGTGGAGCTCCGCCTCGCGCCGGGCCGCTGCCTTCATCTCGTCGCCGAGCCGCTGCGTCGTCACGAGCGTGTCCTGGAGGGCCCGCTCGCGCTCGGCGAGCCCCCGCGAGCGCTCCTCGAGCGTGGCGAGCTGCTCCCGGAGCAGCGCGTTCTCCTTCAGCACGGTCTCGTAGTCGTCCGCGACGTCGTCGAGGAACGCGTCCACTTCGTGCTTGTCGAAGCCGCGGAACATCCGCACCGTGAACTGCTGCTGCCGGATGTCGAGGGGACTGATTCGCATCGGACCCTCCGACTCGCTACCTGAGGCTCGCGGCGATATCGTGGAGTGAGCCGACCAGGAACGACTTGAGAAAGTAGATCGCGAGCAGGACGACCATCGGCGACAGGTCGAGTCCCATCGCGACCGTCGGGAGTCGGAGTCGGTCGCGGATCGGACCCAGCACCGGCTCGGTCACACGGATAATGAAGCGCACGATCGGGTTGTACGGATCCGGGCTCACCCACGAGAGCACGGCGCGGGCGATCACGATGAGGAGATACGCGTTGAGCACCAGGTCGATGAGGTTGGCCACCGCGTGGATGAGGTTCCCCAAGACGAACACGCCCTCATCTTAGCACCCCGAGCTCCCGAGAACGCTGTGTGGCGCGCTCGACCGCCTTGATGAAGGTGGTGCGGATCCCGCCCTCCTCGAGGGCGGCGATTCCCGCGATCGAGGTGCCGCCGGGCGAGCTGACCATGTCCTTCAGGGCGCCGGGGTGGAGACCCGTCTCGAGCAGGAGCTTGGCGGCGCCGAGCACCGTCTGGGTCGCGAGGGTCATCGCCGTGATCCGGTCGAGTCCCATCTTCACCCCGCCGTCGGCCAGCGATTCGATCACGAGCGCGACGTAGGCGGGGCCGGATCCCGAGAGCCCCGTCACCGCGTCGAGCAGCTCCTCGTCCAGCACGACCACTCGCCCGACGGCGCTGAAGATCTCGCCGGCGGTGTCGAGGTCGTCCGACTCGAGCCCCTCGGCCTTCGCGATCGCGGTGACGCCCTCGAGCACGAGCGCCGGGGTGTTCGGCATCACGCGGATCAGCCGCACGTCCTTGCCGACGATCGTGCGGAGCTTGGCCGTGGAGACGCCCGCGGCGATGGAGATCATGAGTTTCCGTCGCGTCAGCGCGTGGGCGACCTCCTTCAGCACGGGCTCGATGATCTGCGGCTTCACCGCCAGGATGACGACGTCCGCGTGACGGACCAGCTCCGGATTGTCGGCGGCAATCTGGATGCCGTACTGCCGGTCGAGCTCCTTGAGGCGCTCGAGGCGCACGTCGGTCGCGCAGATGGCCGTGGGCGGCACGAGGTTCGCCGCCAGGAGTCCCTTGATCATCGCCTCACCCATGTTCCCGGCACCGACGAACCCGATCTTCTTGCCTTTGATCGTCATCGCTCGCGTGGCTCCTTTGGGGGCCCGGCCGGGCGCGGTCCGAAGATCGCCGTCCCGACGCGCACCATCGTCGCCCCCTCCTCGATCGCCACCTCGAAATCGCCGCTCATCCCCATCGACAGCTCCCGAAGCCCGTGGCGCTCGCCGAGCTTCGCGAGCGTTCGGAACCAGACGCGCGCGCCGGCGGGGTCCGGGGCCTCGGGGGGAATCGTCATCAGCCCGAGCACCCTGACGTGGTCGAGCTTCGCCACCCTCTCCAGCAGCTCGTCGAGCCCCTCGGGGGCCACACCCCCCTTCGACGGTTCGCGGGCCACGTTCACCTGGACGAGGGCCTCGACCGGCCGACCCCCCTGCTGGGCCCGCTTGTCGAGCTCCCGCGCAAGCTCTGCGCGGTCCACCGAGTGGATCAGATCGAAGAGCTCGGCGGCGTTCCTAGCCTTGTTCGTCTGCAGCTGCCCGACGAGGTGCCATGGCACGGGCCGCCCGAGCTCGGCGATCTTCGCACGCGCCTCCTGAACCCGATTCTCGCCGAGGGCCGGGACCCCGGCGGCGATCGCCTCGCGGATTCGCGCGGGCTCGACGGTCTTCGAGACGCCGATCAGGAGCACGTCCTCCGCCCGGCGCCCCACGCGCTCGGCAGCGCGGGCGACGCGCTCACGCACACGCTCGAGACTGGCCCGGATGTCGTCCATAGCCGCACGGCGATTCTACATCACAGGCTCACCTCGGACGGCGGGGGCTCGGTCACAGACTCGCCTCGCGGCGCGCGTCGCCGAGCCTCCGCGGCCGCCGCTCGGCTCGCACTACGGGAGCGCGGCGAGCGTGACCAGCCGGCCGCGACTGCCCCGGCGGTACGAGTAGAGGAGCTCCGGGTGACAGGCGGTGCACAGGCGCGGGTTCTCGACGCGCGCCGGATCGACGCCCGCCCCCCGGAGCAACGCCTCGTTGGCGGACCAGAGGTCCAGCATGACCCGCCCGGGCCGCCCGGGAGTGGCCCACGCCTTCCAGCGGTCCGGGTAGGCCCGGGCGAGCTCGCGCGTCACCGGCTCGTCGACCTCGTAGCAGCACGGGCCGATCGAGGGCGCAATGGCCGCGTGGAGTCGTTCGGGGCGGGCACCGAGCGGCCCCAGCGCGGCGACGGCGGCCCGGGCGGCGCCGCGCACCGTGCCCCGCCAGCCGACGTGCGCTGCCCCGAGCGCGGGCACCTCAGGATCGTAGAGGATGATCGCAAGGCAGTCGGCCGTGAAGATCGCGAGCGGCGCGCGCGGCTCGACGGTCACGAGGATATCGACTGTGCCGGCGAAGCCTCCGCCGGCAGGTGCCTGCGCCGCCTCGGCGCCGTGGACCTGCTTGGCGTAGCTCACCCGGGCGAGGTCGAGGCCGGCCTCGGTGAGCATCCGGATCGCGTCGCCGCGGAAGGGCGAGCCAGGGATCGGCTCGTCGAACGACGCGACGCCCGGGCAGTGGCGCGTGGTGGTCGCGTTCGGCAGCCCGAGGGCCGTCAGCGAGGCGAAGGTGAGATACGCGGGCGGTTGTCCGTGGGAGAGGAGCGAGGTGTCGCCCACCAGGCTCAGCGTCCTGCGATCGCCGCGCGGCTAATCCGCCTGTCGGCGCAGGAACGCCGGGACTTCCAGATCGCCGTCGCCGACCGCGTCGTCGATCTCCGCGCGCAACTCCCCCGCGCGCCGGCGCCAATTCCCCGCCCCGGCCGCGCTCGCGCGCGCCGCGCGCGGGAGGTCCACGACCTTCCCGCCGACACCGACCGTTTCCTTCCGCTCGGCGAACCCCGTCGCGATCACGGTCATCCGGACCTCATCGGTCATGTGTGGGTCGATGACCGCGCCGAAGATGATATTGGCGTCCTCGTGGGCCGCCTCCTGGACGATGCGCGCCGCCTCCTCGACCTCGTGGATCGACAGGTCGGCTCCGCCGGTGAAATTGATCAAGATCCCACGCGCGCCCTGGATGGACGTGTCGTCGAGGAGCGGGCTCGCGACCGCCTTCTGGGCGGCGTCGAGCGCGCGGTGCTCGCCCCGGCCCGTGCCGGTGCCCATCATCGCCATGCCCATCCCCGACATGATCGTGCGGACGTCGGCGAAGTCGAGGTTCACGAGCCCGGGCACGAGGATCAGGTCGGAAATGCCCTGGACGGCCTGCTGGAGCACGGCGTCCGCGACGCGGAAGGCTTCGATCAGTGGCGTGCCCCGGTCGACGACCGACAAGAGCCGCTGGTTCGGGATCGTGATGAGCGTGTCCACGACGCCCCGCAACGCCTCGAGCCCCGCCTCGGCTTGCGCCGTCCGGCGTCGGCCCTCGAACGCGAACGGCTTCGTCACCACGGCCACGGTGAGGATCCCGAGGTCCTTGGCGAGCGACGCGACGACGGGTGCCGCGCCCGTGCCCGTGCCGCCGCCGAGCCCCGCGGTGATGAAGACCATGTCGGCACCGTGCAGGAGCCGCGTGATCTGGTCCGGGTCCTCCTGTGCCGCCTGCCGGCCGATGTCCGGGTTCGAGCCCGCGCCGAGGCCCTGCGTGAGCTTTGCGCCGAGCTGGAGCTTCACGGGCGCGGGCGAGGCGTGGAGGGCCTGCACGTCCGTGTTGGCGACGATGAACTCGACCCCCGTGAACTCCGCCGCCATCATCCGGCTCACCGCGTTGCTGCCGCCACCGCCGAGGCCGATGACCTTGATCTTCGCAGCCTGCGGCACCTCGTCGAGCTCGAAGAGCGGGCGCCGTGTGCGATCCCTCTCCATCAGGTCCTCCTTCCGGTGTCTGCCGGCGGCGGCTTTGGGCCGCCGGCCCGGTGAGCGCGTGCCGTCGGACGGAAACAGTGGCGGCTGCTCGCCTCGACCCGTCCTAAAAGATGTCATTCAGAAGACCGGACAGGCTCCGCGTGAGCCGTCCGAACAGGCTCCCGTCCGCCCCCGCGGCCGTCTCAGTCTGAGTCCGCCGGCGGGCGCCGTGGAGGGCGAGGCCTACTGCGGTCGCGTAGATCGGGCTGTGCACGACGTGGGCGAGGCGGCCCACGCCGAGCGGCACGCCGCGCCGGACCGGTTGATCGAAGACCGCCTCGGCCAGCTCGGGGACGCCTTCCATGAGCGACGTGCCGCCGGTCACGACGGCCCCGGCCGTCGCCGCGTCCTGGAATCCCGCCCGGCCGAACTCGCGGGCGATGAGCGTGAAGATCTCCTCGACCCGCGGCTGGATGATCTCCGAGAGGACCTGGCGCGAGAGCTGGCGGGGCTTCCGGCCGCCGACCGACGGCACGTCCACGGTCTCCTCCGCCGGCACCAGGGCCGTCAGCGCGCACCCGTACCGCTTCTTCAGGTCCTCGGCCGCGGGTAACGGGGTGCGGAGGCCGATCGCGATGTCGTTCGAAATGTGGTCGCCGCCGAGCGGGAGGATGACCGTGTGCCAGATCGCGCCGTTGCGGAAGAGCGCGACGTCGGTCGTCCCACCGCCGATGTCCACCACGACGACGCCGAGCTCCTTCTCGTCCTCGTACAGCACCGCCTCGGCCGAGGCGAGCGGCTCGAGGATGATGTCGTGCACGGCGAGGCCCGCGCGGTTCACCGAGCGGACGACGTTCTGGACCGAGGTCACCGCGGCGGTGACGACGTGCACCTCGACCTCGAGGCGCACGCCCGACATCCCGATGGGATCCCGGATACCGTCGCCGTCGTCCACGACGAAGTTCTGAGGCAGCACGTGGATGATCTCACGGTCTTGCGGCAGGTTGATCGCGCGCGCGGCCTCCACGGCCCGCTCGACGTCCGTCGAGTCCACCTCGCGGTCCTTGCCGGAGACGGCGACGACGCCGCGGCTGTTGACGCCGCGGATGTGGCCGCCGGCGACGCCCGCGTAGACGCCCGCGACCTCGAGGCCTGCCATCTGCTCGGCCTCGGCGACGGCGGCCTTGATCGCCTCGACCGTCGAGTCGATGTTGACGACGATCCCGCGCCGGAGGCCGCGGGAGGGCGCCGTCCCAACGCCGACGACGTCGAGGCCGCCGTGCGCGGCGGGCTCCCCGATCACGGCGCAGATCTTCGTCGTGCCCACGTCCAGCCCGACGATCAGGTCCGGGACCTTCGGGCGTCGCATCACGAGCGCCGCCGCTGCAGGATGATCTGGTCGCGGAACCTGAGGTCCACCGCTCGGACATCCTGGTCCGCGACCTGAGTGAGCACGCCCTCAAGGCGCGCGAGCTGCTCTTCCCACTCCTCGGTGCCCAGGCGCACCTCGACGCCGTCCACGGTGTATAGGACCGGACCGTCCTTACGGCTCATGTCGATCTCGGAGATCTCGGCGGCCAGCGCGCTGCCGGTCCGGAGGAGGACCCGGATGAGCGCGATGGCGGCCAGCGCCTTCGGGCTCGGCGCGCTCCGCATCGAGGCGACCTCGTCGTCGGAGAGACCGCTCACGACCGGCACCTGGGGCACGACGGCCTCGGGCGAGGCGCCGAGGAGCCGACCCTCCTCGTCGAGCCAGTGGAGGCGCCCCGAGTGCACGAGCGTGAAGGGGCGCCGCTCCTCGACGCTGATGACGACCCGGTCCGGGAACTCGCGGACGACGTCGGCGCGCCGGATCTCGGGGATCGCCGCGACGCGGCCGGCGATGGCGCGCGGATCGAGACGGAAGAGGCTGGTTCCCGGCTCGACGGCGGCAGCGGCCAGGATCCGCGCCGGCGGCACGCGGGAGGCTCCGCGCACGTCCACCGTCGCGACACTGAAGCGCGGAGTGGTGAGGAGCCAGTGGCTGAAGACCACGACCGCGAACCAGGCGGCCGCGGTGAGCACCAGGAGCGGGAGCAGGCGCCGGAGGCGCGCGCGCCGGCGCGCGCGCCGGCGGTCCTTGCCCACCCGCTGGCTCGCGACGAACGCCGAGCGCTCGCCCAGGTCCGGGACACGGGCGGCCCGACTCCGCGGCGACCCGAGGCCGCTCGGCATTATTCGCCGAGGATCCTGATCTCGGGCTCGAGCGCGATCCCGAACTGGTGCTGCACGCGGTCGCGCGTGAGGTCCATGAGCGCCAGGATGTCGGCCGCGGTCGCGCCGCCTCGGTTCACGATGAAGTTCGCGTGCTTGGAGGAGATCTCCGCGCCGTTGATCCGCTTGCCCTTGAGCCCGCACTTCTCGATCAGCCGCCCGGCCACGTCGGCCGGCGGATTCTTCCAGACGCACCCCGCCGACGCGAGGGCGAGCGGCTGCGTGGCCTTCTTCTGCTTCAAGCGGATCTTGATGTCCTTCTGGACCTCGGTGAGCGGTCGACGCGTGAGCCGCAAGCGGCAGCCGATGAGCACGGCACCCGGTGGCGCGTCGAAGGCCCGGTAGGTGAAGGCGCCCGAGGTCGGCTTGAATTCGCCGAGCGAGCCGTCCGGGTGGAGAAAGTAAACTGCGCTCACAAAATCGCCGATCCAGCCGTCGGCCGTTCCGGCGTTCATCGCGAGTGCGCCGCCGATCGTCGCCGGAATTCCGACCAGGCACTCGATCCCGCCGAGGTTCAGCGCCGCCGCCTCGCGGATGAGCGCCGACAGGCTCACGCCCGCACCGACGATCGCTTCCTCGCCGTGGAACTCGGCACGCCCGAGGCATCCCTCGAGCCGCAGGACGACGCCGCGCACGCCACGGTCACGGACGAGCAGGTTGTTCCCGCCGCCGATGACCGCCACGGACAGCTGCTCGCGCTCGGCGAAGAGAAGCGCGTGACGGATGTCGTCGACGTCCTGGGGGACGACGAAGATGTCGGCGGGGCCGCCGATGCGGAGCGAGGTGTGGAAGCTCAGCGGCTCTTTGAACCGCACTTCCCCGCGGATCTCTCCTAGCATTGCGCCCTCCCGTTCAGAGCGTCGGGTTCGAGGCGTTTCAGCAGCTCGGGGCCGAGCAGCCCCACGTCGCCCGCGCCGAGCGTCAGCACGAGATCCCCCGGCCGGGTGGTCTCGCAGAGGTGCTCGACGACGCGCGCCCGATCGCTGCCGAGGTAGGTGACGTCGCGATGGCCGTGGGCCCGGATCCCCTCGGCGAGGTCCTCGGCGGTGACCCCGGGGATCGGTGCTTCGCCGGCCGGGTAGATGTCCATCACGATCAGCACGTCCGCCTGGTTGAACGCCGTGAGGAACTCCTGGCGCAGGTCGCGCGTGCGCGAGTAGCGGTGCGGCTGGAAGACCGTCACGGTCCGGCAGTCGAACCCGGCCTTGGCGGCGGCCAGCGTCGCGCGGATCTCGGCGGGGTGGTGGCCGTAGTCGTCGACCACGGTGACGCCCGCGGCGCGCCCGCGGATCTGGAACCGGCGCTGGACGCCGGCGAAGCCCGCGAGGGCGCGCTCCACCGTGACGAACGGGATCTCGATCTCCAGGCCCACGCCGATGGCCGCCAGAGCGTTGAGCACGTTGTGGCGTCCGGGGATCTGGAGCGTGCACTCGCCGAGGAGGCCCCCGCGCTGGTACACCTCGAAGCGGCTCGTCATCCCGCTGAGGGAGAGCCGGCGTGCGACCAGGTCGGCGCTCGACTCGAGGCCATACGTGATGATCCGCTTCTCGATTCGCGGAATGAGCATCTGAATGTTGGGCTGGTCGAGGCAGAGGACCGCGGAGCCGTAGAAGGGCACCTTGTTGACGAAGCGGACGAACGCCTCGCGGATCGCCTCGAGGGTGCCGTAGTGATCGAGGTGCTCGGCGTCGACCGTGGTGACGACCGCGAGCGTCGGCGCCAGCTTCAGGAACGAGCCGTCCGACTCGTCCGCCTCCGCGACGAGGTAGTCCCCCTGGCCGAGGCGCGCGTTGGATCCGAGGTTGGCCACGCGACCGCCCACGACGATCGTCGGGTCGTAGCGCCCCTCCGCCAGCACCGCGCCGATCATGGACGTGGTCGTCGTCTTGCCGTGTGTGCCCGCGACGGCGATGCCGTACTTCAGGCGCATCAGCTCGGCGAGCATCTCCGCGCGGGGGATCGTCGGGACCGCGCGCTGGCGCGCGACCTGCACCTCGACGTTGTCGCGCGAGACGGCCGAGGAGTAGACGACGACGTGCGCGCCTTCAACATGACCCGCCTCGTGGCCGATGAAAATCTTTGCTCCAAGCGCCTCGAGTCGCTCAACGGCTTCGTTTCGCCGTTGATCGGACCCCGTCACTCGGTAGCCGAGATTCAACAGGATCTCGGCGATGCCGGACATCCCGGCGCCCCCGATGCCCACGAAGTGGATCTGCTGGTAGCGCTTAAACATTGGCGTGCTGAGAGATATTCAAGAGCACTCCGGTCGAGAGCAGCGTGACGAGCAGCGCCGAGCCGCCGAACGACATGAACGGCAGCGGCAGCCCCTTCGTCGGCAGGAGGCCCAGCACGACGCCCAGGTTCACGAGCGTCTGGGTCGCGATCAGCACCGTGATCCCCAGCGCGAGATACCCGCCGAAGGCGTCGGGGGCGCGGAGCCCGATCCGGAGCCCGCGCCAGACAAACACGCTGAACAGCGCGATCACCCCCGCCGCGCCGAGGAATCCCAGCTCCTCGCCGACGATCGCAAAGATAAAGTCCGTGTGCGCCTCGGGCAGGTAGAACAGTTTCTGCTTTGAGGCGCCGATGCCCTGGCCCAGCACGCCGCCGTTGCCGAACGCGAGCCACGACTGGATGATCTGGAACCCGCTGCCGCGCGGGTCCGACCACGGGTCGAGGAACGCGGTGATCCGCCGGAGGCGGTACGGCGCCGCCCAGATCGCGATCGCGATGAGCGGCACGGCGGGGGCGAGAATCAGCCCGAGGTGCCCGAGTCGCCCGCCGGCCAGGAACAGCAGCGCGAACGTCAGCGCGATCAGGGTCAGGCAGTTGCCGAGGTCGGGCTGCGCGAGCACGAGCGCGCCGAGCGTTCCGGCGACCGCGAGCGGCGGCAGGAGCCCCTGCCGGAAGTCGTCGAGCGAGTCCCGCTTCCTGCCCAGGAACGCCGCGAGGTAGACGACCAGCGTGAGCTTCGCCAGCTCGGCCGGCTGGAACGACACCGGCCCGAGCCGGATCCAGCGGCGCGTCCCGTTGATCGCCTGGCCGATGGGCGGGATGAGCACGAGGACGAGCAGCGCGACCGATACGACCAGGAGCGGCAGCACGAACCGCTCGAGCCGCCGGTAGTCCACGCGGAGCGCGACCCAGAGGCCCGCGGCGCCGAGCAGCGCCCAGCAGAGCTGCCTCTTGAGGAAGAAGTAGGGATCGTGGAAGCGGTCGCCCGCGACGATCGCGCTCGCCGAATAGACCATCACCACGCCAACCGAGAGGAGCACGACGGCGACGCCGAAAAGCCAGAGGTCGGGTGCGAGCTTCCTCGGCATCTATCTGGTCTGGGGGGGAGCGACCGCCGCTCCTCCCCCAGACCCCCCCAACGGGATCGCGCGAGCCATCAGTCCAACCTCTCCACGAGCTTTTTGAAGACGTCGCCCCGATGCTCGAAATTCTCGAACATGTCGAACGAGGCGCACGCCGGCGAGAGCAGTACCACGTCGCCGGGCACGGCCAGGCGGCGCGCCGCGTCCACGGCGGCCTCGAGCGACGGGCAGCGCGTCAGGGGGATCGACGCCTCCTTGAACGCCGCCGCGAGCCTGGGCGCGTCCTCACCGATCAGGAACACGTGGCCGACGCGCCCGCGCGCGGCGGTGGCGAGGGGCTCGAAGTCCTGCCCCTTGCCCTTGCCACCAGCGATCAACAAGATGCGCTCGGAGAAGCTCTCGAGCGCCTTGAGCGTGGACGCGACGTTGGTACCCTTCGAATCGTTGTAGTACTGCACGCCCCGCCGATCGCGGACGAACTCGATCCGGTGCGCGACGCCCCGAAACCGGCCGATCGCCCGTCGCATCGCCTCGGGAGCGAGCCCCATCCACAGCACGCAGGCCGTGGCGGCGAGCACGTTCTCGACGTTGTGCGCGCCCCGGAGGAAGATCTCGGCCACCGGGCAGATCTCCTCGACATCGCCGTTGAGCAGCGCCGCGATCCGGCCGTCGCGGACGAACACCCCGTGCGACAGCGGACGGCGGCGACTGAACCACACGACGTGGGCGCGCGTCCGTCGGGCGAGCGCTGCGGTCGCCTCGTCGTCGGCGTTGAGGACCGCACAGTCGGCCGACGTCTGGTTGGCAAAGATCCGCGCCTTCGCGTCCACGTAGGCGGCGAGGCTCCCGTGCCGGTCGAGGTGGTCCGGAGTGATGTTGAGCACCGCGGCGACGCGCGGCTGGAAGGTCTCCGTCGACTCGAGCTGGAAGCTCGACGCCTCGCAGACGACGAGACCGTCCGGCGGGAACCCGAGCGCGTGCGCCGCGAGCGGGGTCCCGATATTGCCGGCGACGAGCACGGGGCGGGGCTGCTCGGCGAGCAGGGCCCCCGTGAGGGCGGTCGTCGTCGTCTTGCCATTGGTCCCGGTGATCGCGATCGTCTCCGCCTCGAGCGAGCGCCAGCCGAGCTCGAGCTCGCCGATGATCGGCAGCCCAACAGCGCGCGCCGGCACCAGCTGATCGCCGTCGAGCGGCACGCCCGGGCTCACGACGACGAGGTCGGCGCCGTCAAAGGCGCCGCGCGTCTCTTTGCCCGTCAGGAGACGGACGCCCAGCGTCTGCAGCGCGGCCGCCTCGCGGCCGAGCGCCTCGAGCGGCTTCAAGTCGATGCCGGTCACCTGTGCGCCGACCGCCCGGAGGAGGCGCGCCGCGGCGACGCCGCTGCGCGCGAGTCCCACGACCGTCACTCGTCGGCCGGCGAGCGACTCCAGGTACGCCCGACCTCGCGTCACCATGTCGACCTCATGCCCCTCCGTGATCACTGTAGCGAGGTCCGTGAGGCCGGCGCCGTCGGTGGGTGGCCTGCCCCGAGGTGCGCCCCCTCCGGCTCCGCACTTCCAATCACCGTTGTAGCGGGGTCCGCGAGCCCGCCGCACTCGGTGGGTGGCCTGCCCCAGGTACGCTCCGGTTTCGCACTCATAGTCATCGCAGCTTGAGGGTGGTCAGCGCCAGCAGCGCCAGCGCGAACGAGACGATCCAGAAGCGCACGACGATCTTCGGCTCCGCCCAGCCCGAGAGCTCGTAGTGGTGGTGGAGCGGCGCCATGCGAAAGACCCGACGCCCCGTCAGCTTGAAGCTCGCGACCTGGACGATCACCGACCCCGCCTCGACCACATAGAGGCCGCCGATCAACGGCAGCAGGAGCTCCGCCTTCGTGAGCACCGCGAGCGTCCCGATCGCACCGCCCAGCGCGAGCGATCCCGCGTCGCCCATGAAGACCTCCGCCGGATGGCAGTTGAACCAGAGGAACCCGATCGCCGCGCCGATCAGCGCGCCGCAGAACACGGTCAGCTCCCCCGCGCCCTTGACGTTCAGGATCTTGAGGTAGTCCGCCGCCCTGAAGTTGCCGGTCAGGTAGGCGATGACGCCGAAGGCGCCGCCGGCCATGATGACGGGGCCGACCGCCAATCCGTCGAGGCCATCCGTCAGGTTCACGGCGTTCGACGCGCCGATCACCACCAGCATCGCGAACGGGATCCAGAGCCAGCCGAGGTTGATGAGCCAACCCTTGAAGAACGGGATCGCCAGCACCGGCAGCCACGCGGAGGGCGGCTGCCAGAAGACGATCTGGAGCAGCGCCCCCGTGAGCACGACCTGCATGCCGAACTTCAGGCGCATCGAAAGCCCCTTCCGCGTGCGAAGCTTCGTCAGGTCGTCCCACACGCCGAGGAGCCCGAAGCCGAGCGTCGCGAGCATCGCGACCCACACGTAGCGGTTCCCCAGATTCGCCCACAGCAGGGTCGTGGACAGGATCGCGGCGATGATCACGATCCCACCCATGGTTGGCGTGCCCTTCTTCATCCGATGGCGCTCCGGCGTATCCTCGCGGATCGTCTCGCCGCCGTGCTGCAGCTCCCGGAGCTTCTGGATCAGCGGGGGGCCGATCAGGAGCGAGATCACGAGCCCGCTGATCAGGGCCATGAAGGACCTGAACGTCAGGTAGCGAAAGACGTTGAAGAGGATGTGATCCTTCGCGAGCGGGACGAGGAAGTGGTAAAGCATCCGCCGTCCTCACTCCCGGGCCAGGCGCGCCGCGAGCGCGTCCACGACCCGTTCCAGGCGCATCCCCCTCGACCCCTTCACGAGCACCGTGTCGCCGGGAACCAGGCGCTTGAGCAGGTGGGCCACGGTGTCCTCGAACGTCGTCGCGTGGCGCGCCTCGGCGAGCCCCGCCTCGCGGGCGGCCTCCACGGCGAAGAGCGCCAAGCGCCCGACGCCCACCAACTCGTCGGCGCCCGCGGCCACGACCGCGCGGCCGATCTCGCGGTGGGCCTCGTCGGCGATCCCGCCGAGCTCCAGCATGTCGCCGAGCACCGCGACGAGCCGGCCGGCGCCCCGGCGCGCCGCGACCGCGTCGAGCGCGGCCCGCACCGAGACCGGGTTGGCGTTGTACGTGTCGTCGAGGATCCGGACGCCGCCGGCCTCGCGCCACACGCAGCGGCCGGCGACCGGCCGCACGCCGGCGAGCCCCCGCGCGATCTCGTCGAGCGTGAAGCCGAGCGCCGCGCCCACGGCGGCCGCGGCGAGCGCGTTCATCACGTTGTGGCGCCCGGCCAGGGCGAGCGTCGCTGGCTGCTGCGCGCCCGCCGCCTCGAGCGTGAACGCCAGGCCGCGCGCGTCCTCGACGACCTCTCCCACCAGGCGGACGTGGGCCGTCGGCGCGCGCCCGTAAGTGACGACGTGGGCCTTGGCGTCGCGCGCCATCCCGGCGACGCGTGGGTCGTCGACGTTGAGCGCGACCCACCCGTCGGCGGGCACGGCGCGCACGAGCGCCGCCTTCTCCTCACGGACGCCGTCGAGCGAGCCGAGGAACTCCGTGTGCACGGCCGCGACGTTCGTCACCGCGCCGACCGTCGGCCGCGCGAGCTCGGCCAGGTAGGCGATCTCGCCCGGCCGGTTCGTGCCGAGCTCGAGCACGAGCGCGTCGTGCTCGGGGAGAAGCTTCAAGAGCGTGAGCGGGAGGCCCCACTGGTTGTTGAAGCTCCCCGTGGGCTTGAGGACGTGCCAGCGCACGCCGAGGACGCCCGCGATCAGCTCCTTGGTCGTGGTCTTGCCGTTGGAGCCGGTCACCGCCACGAGCGGGATCGAAAACCGCGCGCGGTGATAGGCCGCGAGCAGGCCGAGCGCTTTCGTCGTGTCCTCGACGAGGACGAGCGGCACGTTGGCAGGCGCGTCGTCGTGGAGCGTGTCGACCACCAGGCAGGCGGCGCCCCGCCCCGCCGCGTCCGCGAGGAACGCGTGACCGTCGAGCCGGTGGCCCCGGATCGCGAAGAACGCCTCGCCGACGCCGAGCGCACGCGAGTCGATCGACACCCCCGTCACGGGGACGCCGAGGTCGCCGGCGACGAGTGCGCCCCGGGTCGCGCGAACGATGTCCTGGACGGTGAACAGTGGCATCCGGGCTCCTATGGCGAACGCTCCTGGAGAATCCGCCGGGCGACTTCGCGATCGTCGAAGGGAAGCACGTCGGAACCGACGATCTGGTACGTCTCGTGACCCTTACCCGCTATCACCACCGTATCACCGGCGTCGGCCCAATGCAGCGCGTCGTGGATCGCCCGGGAGCGGTCGGGCTCGACCGCGTAGCGGCCTGGCTCGGCACCGGCCGCGCGCACACCGACGAGGATCTCGTCGATGATCGCCTCCGGGCGCTCCGAGCGGGGGTTGTCCGAGGTCACCCAGACCCGGTCGGCGAGGCGGGCGGCGATCTCGCCCATGATCGGGCGCTTGCCGCGATCGCGGTCGCCGCCACACCCGAAGACCACGCCCAGACGCCCCCGAGTGAGCTTGCGCGCCGTGGTCAGCACGCGCTCGAGCGCGTCGGGAGTGTGGGCATAGTCCACGACGACCAGGAACGGCTGTCCGGCGCTCACCTGCTCGAATCGGCCGGCGACGGTCCCGACCGTCGCGAGCGCGACGCCGATCGCGGCGGGCTCGAGGCCGAGCGCCAGGCCGGTGGCGACGGCCCCGAGCAGGTTCATCACGTTGTGCTCACCGATCAGCGCCGAGGTCAGGACCAGGCGGCCGGCGGGGGTCTCCGCCGTCATCCGGAGCCCCTCCAGCGTGGAGGCGTAGTCCACCGCACGGACGTGGGCGCCCTCGCGAAGCCCGAAAGTCAGCACGGGCACATCGAGTCCCTCGACCATCGCCTGCCCCGACGGGTCGTCCCCGTTGATCACGGCCGTGCGCCGGGGCTTCCCCGATCGGGCGAGGAGCTCGAAGAGGCGGCGCTTCGCGCGGCGGTACTCGGCCAAAGTGCCGTGGAAGTCGAGGTGGTCCTGGGTCAAGTTGGTGAAGACCGCGACGTCGAACGCGACGCCGTCCACGCGCGAGAGCGCCAGGGCGTGGGAGGACACCTCCATGGCGACGCCGCCAATTCCACGCTCGCGCATGAGCGCCAGCATCCCCTGGAGCTCGAGGGCGTCGGGGGTCGTCTGGCGCGCCGGCCGGCGCTCGGCCCCGAGGACGTACTGGACGGTGCCGATGACGCCGGTCGCGAGCCCCCGCGCGCGTAGCGACGCCTCGACGAGGTACGAGGTGGTCGTCTTGCCGTTCGTCCCGGTGATCCCGACGAGCACCAGCTCGCGCGAGGGGCGGCCGTAGTACGCGTCGGCCAGGCGGGCGAGCGACTCTCGGGCTGAGGGTACGAGCACCTGGGCGACGGCGACGTCGGGGAGCGGCGCGCCTTCCGTGACGATCAGCGTGGCCCCCCGACGGACCGCCTCGGGCACGAACCGGCGCGCATCCTGTCGAAGCCCCGACATCGCGACGAAGCAGGCCCCCGGCTCGACCCGGCGCGAGTCGTCCGTGATGGATGCGACCGAGAACGGCGGCGCCCCGACGACGGTCTTGACCGGCAGCGCCGCGAGCAGCTCGCTCACAGGCATCCCGCGCGGCATCTCATTTCGCCGTCCCAGGCGCCAGCGTGAGCCGGGCGGTGAGGCCCAGCCGGAGCGGTTCCCCCGGCCGGGGCGCCTGACGGACGACGCGACCCTGTCCCTGGATCTCCACCGCGAGACGAAGCGGCGCAAGCGCGGCGAGCGCACTTCGCAGCGTTCGCCCCGTGAGGTCCGGCATCACGCGGCGGCCGTTGGTGTCGACCGTCCCGTCGGTGCTGACGAGCCGCACCGGCGCGGTCACAGCCGCCGCGGGAGCCTCCGGCGACGGCCCGGTGACGATCTGCACGGGCAGGGCGTCGCGCGGCGGCACCTCGAGGTAGCGCAGGATCCCGCGGCCGATTGCGCTGAAGATCGGCGCGGCCGCCTCGCTCCCCCAGATCTCGTTTTTCGGCTCGTCGAGCGTCACGAGCATGACGAAGCGCGGCTCGTCCGCGGGCGCCCAGCCGACGAAGGACAGCACACCCGGCGACCGCGAGTAGCGTCGGGTCGCCGGATCGAGCTTCTGCGCGGTCCCCGTCTTGCCCGCGACCTCGTACCCGGGGATCGCCGCGTTGTGCCCGGTGCCGGACTCGACGACCCTCACGAGGATTCGCGTCAGGGTGCGGGCCGTCTCCGGCGAGATCACCTGACGGACCGGCCTCGGCTCGAACCGCCGGACCTCCTGCCCTGCGGCATCGAAGGTCGCGCGCACGATCCGCGGCTGCATGAGCGTCCCGCCGTTGGCGATGGCTCCGAACGCCGCCACCATCTGGAGCGCGGTCACCGAGACCTCCTGGCCGATGGACATCGTGGGCAGCGACAGGAGCGACCAGCGCCCCGGAGCGCGCAGAAGCCCACGGCTCTCGCCGGGGAGCCCGACACCAGTCGCCGCCCCGAAGCCGAAGGCGCTCATGTAGCGGTAGTACCGCTCGCGCCCGAGGGCGAGGCCCACCTTGATCGAGCCCACATTCGACGAGTTCTGCAGAACCTCGCTGAACGTCAGCCAGCCGTACTTCTTCCAGTCATGGATCGTGGTCTTCGCGATGGTCACGGACCCGTTCTCGCCGTAGATGCGATCCTCGGGCCGGACTACGCCCTCCTCGAGCGCGGCCGCGGCGAGGATCACCTTGAAGGTCGAGCCGGGCTCGAAGGGGTCCGTCACCGCGCGGTCGCGCCAGCGGTCCCGGGACGGCACGTCGAGGAAGGTGTTCGGGTTGAAGGTCGGCCGGATCGCGAGGGCCAGCACCTCACCGGTGCGCGGGTCGAGGACGACCGCCATCGCCGACCTGGCACCCGTCCGCCGGTAGGCAGCGTCGAGCTCTCGCTCGGTCATGTACTGAATCGCCCGATCGAGCGTGAGCATGACACCGAGCCCGGGCTGGGGCGGCTCCAGCATGTGCGGCGCGGCGACCTCCCGACCGAGCGCGTCGCGGCCGACGATCGCCTTGCCGGGGGTGCCCGCGAGCTCGCCGTCGAAGGCGCGCTCGATGCCCTCGAGCCCGCCCTCCACGCCCTCGAACCCGACGACGTGCGCCGCCAGCTCGCGGTTCGGGTAGAGGCGGAGCGGTTCGGGCAGGAAGCCAAGGCCAGGCTCGCGGAGCGCCCGCACCCCTGCGGCGACGGCCGGCGGAAGCCTTCGCCGGAGCCAGACGAACGACCGCGAGCTCGTCAGGACGGCGTGCACTTCGGCGGGCGGCAGGCCGATAATCGGCGCGAGCCGGGCGGTGACGCGCACGGGATCACCGACGCTCCGGGGCTGGACGAAGAGCGACTCGGTCGGCGTGGAGGTGGCGAGCGGCGTCCCCTGGCGGTCGAGGATCGGGCCCCGCTGGGCGTGGAGGACGACGGTGCGCGAGTACTGTCGCTCGGCGAGCTGCGCGAGCTCGGCGCGCTTGACGACCTGGAGCCATGCGAGGCGCCCGGTGAGCCCTGCGAACGCCACGGCGAGCACGGCCGCGAGAATCAGGACCCGCGCTCGGAGGTCGCCGTGCGTCACTTCGCTAGAGCCTCGATGCGGCCCAACCGCGTGGCCGCCAGGCTGGTCCCGCCGGCGACGTACTCGCGCGCCAGCCGCATCTGATCGCGCCCCGGCGCGAGCAGCCCGAGCCGCCGGGCGCGCGCCTCCACCCGCGCGGGCGAGCGAAGGGTCGCCATCTCGATCTCGAGCTGTCGGACGTTCCCCCGCGCGCGCGCCTGCTGCGCGCGCGCCTCGTCGAGCCGGTATGCGAGTTGGACCTGTTGCACCCGCATCCCGACGACGGTGAGCGCGCCGCCGACGAGCAGCGCCGCGGCGGCGAGGGCCGCGACGAGGATCCGCCCGGCGCGCGGGTCGTGTTCACGATGGAGCCGCTGTGTGGTCGTCACGGAAGTCGCTCCAGTACGCGCAGCCTGGCGCTCCGGGCACGGGGATTCGCCCGCACCTCGTCGTCCCCAGGCCCGAGAGGTGACGGCTGGAGCTCGGCGAAGCCCGCCGACCCGAGCGCTCGGAACGTCTGCTTCACGATGCGATCGTCGCCCGAGTGAAAGGCGATCACGCCGAGCCTGCCGCCGACTTCGAGCAGGGCGGGCGCCGCGTGGAGCGCCGCGCGGAGCGCCGCAGGCTCGTCGTTCACCGCCATTCGCACCGCCTGGAAGGTGCGCGTCGCGACGTGGAGCCGCCGGGGCCAGGCCGCGCGAGGCACCGCGCTCCGTACGGCGGCGACGAGGTCGCCGGTCGTCCGGAGCGGGCGCCGCCGCACGATCGCACGCGCGATCCGGCGCGCGTGGCGCTCCTCACCGTACTCGACGAGGATCCGCGCGAGCTCGACCTCGGTGCGCCGGTTCACGAGCTCCGCGGCGGTCTCCCTTCGCGAGGGATCGAGGCGCATATCGAGCGGCTCGTCCCGCTGGAAAGAGAAGCCGCGCCCCGAGGTCTCGAGCTGGTCGGACGACACGCCGAGGTCGAGCAGGATCGCGTGCGCCCGCCCGACGCCGTGCGCTTCGGCCGCGCTCCGGAGGTTCCCGAAGCTCTCGCGCGCGAGGCGCACGCGGTCGCCGAAGCGCGCGAGCCGTGCGCCCGCACGCCGGACTGCCTCGGGGTCCACGTCGAGCCCCAGGAGCCGGACGGACGCCGGGCTCGTCATGAGGAGCACCTCGGCGTGACCGCCCATCCCCACCGTCCCATCGATCACCCATCCTTCGCCGCGCGGTCGCAGGAGAAACCCGACCTCGTCGACGAGCACCGGAACGTGGACTACTTCACTCCCACCTGCGAGAGCCAGGCGAAATCACCACCCAGCGCGTCACCATTCGCGCGCTCGTACTCCTCGAACCGCTTCCGGTCCCAGATCTCGAAGAACTCACGCCCCAGGCCGACAAGCGTCACGTCCTTCGCGAGCCCCGCCTGCTGCCGGCTGTCGGGCGGAAGCAGAATGCGTCCCGCGCCATCGAGTTCGGCTTCCCGCGCGCGCGAGATCCAGAGGCGGCCGACACGACGCAGACGCTCGTCGAACTGCGACTGTTCGTTGAGCGCGCCGACGACGCGCTCCCACACCGCGAACGGGTACACGTTGAGGCACTGATCCTGGGGCACCACGACCAGGTTGCCGTCGTATTGCGCGAGCGCATTCCGGTATCGCGCCGGAATGCTCACCCGGCCCTTCGGGTCGATCGTGTGCTGGTAGCGCCCAATAAACATTTCCGTTCATGGGTCGGGGACGGGACTTCATCCCACTTTGTCCCACTTGGATGGGCAGGTTAGCGTCACCTGAAAGGTCATGTCAAGGAAAAACATTCGATTTTTCGTGGGATTCCGGCTAGGTAGGCTGTGGGCGACGGGTTGTGGAGATCACCCCACTTCGACCCACCGGATGGTGCTATGGGGTCGGATCAGCGGGGACGGTAGTTCTGCATGGCCTCCGGAATCCAGGCCTCGATCTGAGCGATCCGCGTCGGTTCCGACGGATGGGTGGACAAGAACTCGGGCGGGCGCTCGCGCCCCTTCGCAGCCTCGGCCATCCGATGCCAGAGGTCGAGCGCCGCGTGAGGGTCGTAGCCCGCCTTGGCCATGAAGATGAGGCCGAGATGGTCGGCCTCAGACTCCTGGGCGCGGCTCCAGGGCAGGATCAGCCCCACCGTGGCTCCTGCGCCGAGGAGTGCGGTCGCCTGCCGAACGAACGTGGGATCGTTGCGTGCCAGCGCGACCTGGGTGGCGGCCAGGCCCACCTGAACGATGAGCCCCTGACTCACCCGCTCGCCCCCGTGGCGGGCGATAGCGTGGGCGACCTCGTGGCCGAGGACGGCGGCGAGTCGCGCGTCGTCACCGGTGATCGGCAAGAGGCCCGTGTACACGGCCACCTTGCCGCCCGGCAGACAAAACGCGTTCACCTGCTTGTCCTCGATCAGGCTGAACTCCCACTGGTAGTCGGTGCGGCCGGTCGCCTCGGCGATCCACCGACCGACGCGCCTCACCTGTTCGGTGGCCACCGGATCCGTGGAGAGCTTCGATTTCTTGAGGACCTCTCGGTAGGCGTCGAGCCCCATCTGGACCTCCTGACCCTCCGAGAGGAGCAAGAGCTGATGGCGACCGGTGAGGGGCACGGTCGCGCAGGAGACCATTGCAACAAGGGCCGCGAAGACTATTGTAGCGGGCGCCGCGAGACCGGCTCGAACCGTGGGTGGCCTGAGCAAGGTGCGAAGTGGATTCATCGCTCCAAGTCGGATTTTACTGGACTGGGCTGCGTCACCGGGCGCGGAGACGGGTCTGGGTGGTCAGCGTCATGGCGCCAGCGCCACCGGCACCGACCGTCGTCAGCGTGATCACCACCGTCCGCACCTCCCCCGGAATGGTCGTGGAACGTCCGGCGGCGTCCCGGTATTCGAGCACCAGGCTCCGGACGCCGTCGACGATCGGCTGCGCCCCGCCGCCGTCGTCGCGCCGGAGCACGGTGCCCGCCAGGCGCCAGGTGATCGTCTCGCCGCGCGCATCGGCCCGCCCGTCGCCGTCGTGGTCCACGTGCAGGACGACGCGCTCCCGCTCGGCCACCGAGATCGCGTCGAACCCGACGCCTCCGGCGCCCCCGTTCCGGATCTCCCGCGCGAGCCGCTCGAGGGCGATCCGGCCGTTCTGCTGAGCCTCGACCCGCGCGGCGCCGAGCGCGTACGCGCGTTGCCCTTGCTCGAGCGCGGTCAGGGTGGCCGCCAAGGTGGTGGAGAGCAGGGCGATCGCGACGAGGAGCTCGGTGAGCGTCATGCCGACGAGCGTCGCCGCGGACGTCGCCCGCGTCAATGTGCAGGTTTTCTTACGGCAGGCGGACGACGGTCCAGCCGCGCGCGTGGATCTCGACGTCCTCGTGGGGCCTCGAGCGCCGCGCGAATCGCCGGCGATCGGCCGCAGGGGGCTCCTCCCGGCGGCGACGTTTCACCCTCCTGCGATTGAGGATGATGTCGACGCCTTTCTCGTGGGCGAGGACATGCCGCAAGTTCTCGTACAGTTCCCGCCGCTCCGAGGACACGATGAAGAGCAGCCGCTCCATGGTCAACGTCGGGGGGAGCGACGCCGCTCCCCCCGATACCCCCCACCGGTCACCCGCGGCGGCGTCGCCCGCACATCGATTGCGCCGGCGAAGCCGGCGCTGGAAACATCGACCACAGGGCGCGAGCGCTTCTCCATCGGACCCCTCCTAGTCGATGGGCGGGCGCCGGTCGGCCCAAGGACGGGCGCGCTCGAACGCCGCGGCGGCGCCCAGGACGCCCGCATCGTCGAAGCGACGCCCGACGATTTGCAGTCCGATCGGCAGCCCCTCGTTGGTGAACCCGCATGGCACCGACGCAGCGGGCTGCCCGGTCAGGTTGAACGGGTACGTGAACGGGATCCACGCGTACGGCTCGACCCGCTTGCCGGCGATCTCGGTCGGATTGTCGAGCCCGATCGGGAACGGCGGGCACGCGATGGTCGGCGTCAGCAGGAGGTCGTACGTCTCGAAGAACTCGCGCGGGTGCTGCCACCACGCGAGCCGGTCGAACCACGCCTGAACGTACCGGGTGGGCGGGTTCCGGAGCGTCGCCTCGATGATCCGGTAGAGGCCGGGCTCGATCTCTTCCCGCCGGTCGACGTACGGCGCCATGCGGGTGGCGATGCCGCCGCAGAAGGTCTGCTCCCAGCAGTCGCGCGGCGACGGCCAGCGCGGGTCGACGGTCTCCACGCGGCACCCCAGCTCCCGAAAGGCGAGGGCGGCCTTGGCCGAGACGGCACGGACCTCGGGGTCCACCGCGTCGGCCCCGCCGAGGTCGTCGCTGTAGGCGACGCGCAGCCCCTTCACGCTCCCGCGGAGCGCCTTCACGTAATCGACGCGGGGGGCGGGGAGCGAGTACTGGTCGCGCTCGTCGGGGCCCGCGCAGACGTTCATCATCATCGCTGCGTCGGCGACGGTCCGCGTCATCGGACCGATGTGCGAGAGACTCCACGCGCCGCTCGGCGGGTACGCCGGGATGCGCCCGTAGGAGGCCTTCAGGCCGAAGATCCCCGCGAACGAGGCGGGGATGCGGATCGAGCCGCCCCCGTCGGTCCCGATATGGAGGGGGCCCAGCCCCGCCGCCGCCGCCGCGGAGGCGCCGCCCGACGAGCCGCCCGGCGTCCGCTCGAGGTCCCACGGGTTGCGGGTCGGCCCGAAGAGGAGGTTGTGGGTGGCGCCGATCCAGCCGAACGTCGGCGTGTTGGTCTTGCCGAGCAAGATCGCGCCGGCGCGCTTCATGCGCTCGACCATCGGCGCGTCCTCGGTGGGCACGTTGTCGCGGTAGAGCGGCGTGCCGAATGTCGTGCGCACCCCCTTGGTCACGACGAGGTCCTTCACCGAGAAGGGCACGCCGTGGAGCGGCCCGAGCAGAGTACTCCGTCTCATCAGGGCGCGCTCGGCCGCCTTCGCCTCCCGCCGCGCGGCCTCGTCGGTCAGCGTCACAAAGGCGTTGAGCTTCGGATTGATCCGCTCGATCCGGTCGAGGATCGCGTCCACGACCTCGACCGGGGAGACCTTCTTCCGCCGTATCAGCGTCGCCAGCTCGGTCGCCGGCAGCCAGCAGAGCCGCCCGTCAGCCATCCCCGGACTCCTTTCGTTCGGACCGCGTCGTCTCAGGACGAGAGGTGGAACACGACCATCTTGAGCTCCGTCATCTCGTTGATCGCGTACGCCGGGCCCTCTTTGCCGAACCCGGACTCCTTGAGGCCGCCGTAGGGCATCCGGTCGGCCCGCCACTGGGGCCCCCAGTTGATGTGGAGGTTGCCCGACTGGACCTCGCGCGCGAACTTCCACGCCCACTCGAGGTTCTCCGTGAAGATCCCCGCAGCCAGCCCGTAGTTCGTGTCGTTCGCGAGCGCGATCGCCTCGTCGATGTCGTTGAACGGCGTGACGGCGACCGCCGGGCCGAACAGCTCGTCGCACGAGATCCGCATCTCCGGCTTCACGTCGGCGACGATCGTCGGCTCGTACAAGGCACCCTGCCGCCGCCCGCCGGTGACCAGGCGCGCGCCGCTCGCCACGGCGTCCCTCACCCACTCGTCCACGCGGATCGCCTCTTTCTCGCGGATCATCGGCCCCACCTGGACCGCCGGGTCGAGCTGGTTGCCGACCTTCAGCGCGGCGACCTTCGGGCGGAGGGCGTCCAGGAAGGCGCCGTACACCTTCCCGGCCGTCAGCACGCGCTGGGTCGAGATGCATACCTGCCCCGCGTTGGCGTACCCCGTGGCGGCCACGGCCGCGGCGACCTTGTCGAGCTCCGCGTCCGGCATCACGACGACGGGCGAGTTCGAGCCGAGCTCCATCGTCACGCGCTTGATGCCGGCCGTCTTGCAGATGCGCTCACCGACGTCACGGCTGCCGGTGAAGGTGATCTTCCTCACCCGGCGGTCGGCCACCAGCAGGTCCCCGATCTCACCGCCGGAACCGGTGAGCGTGTTGAGCCCCTCGGGTGGCAGCCCCGCCTCCAGCAGGATCTCCGTCAGCCGGAGCGCCGACAGTGGCGTGTCGGTCGCGGGCTTGAGCACGACCGCGTTACCGCCCGCGAGGGCGGGCCCCACCTTGTGGCAGACGAGGTTGAGCGGGAAGTTGAACGGGCTGATCGCCACGACGACCCCGCACGGGACCCGGATCGTCACGCCGAACTTGCCGCGGCCGTGCGCGGCCCCATCGAGGGCGACCGTCTCGCCGTGCACGCGCTTGGCCTCCTCGGCCGACTCCATCATCGTGTCCACGGCACGCAGGGCCTCGGCGCGTCCCTCCGCGAGGATCTTCCCTTCCTCCTTCGAGATCAGCGTGCCGAGCTCCTCCACGCACGCGGCCATCTTCTCGGCCGCGGTGTGGAGGATCTTCCAGCGCTCGAAGCTGGTGAGCCGGGCCATCGCCTTGGCCCCACGCTCCGCCGACTGGAGCGCGCGCTCGACGTCGGTCGCGTCCGCGCGCGGCACGGTGTCGATCAGGCTGTTGTCGTACGAGTTGCGCACCTCGATCGTCTGGGCCTTGTCGAGCCACTGACCCGCCACGTACATCTTCATGACAATCCTCCTGACTATTTACAGGGTGCGGGCACCCGGGCTATCGCCACGCCCGCACCCCGCCGCAATCTCACGCTGACTCACGCCTACACGCTACCCCTGCGCGCGCGCACCCGGCATCGCCACGCCCGCACCCCGCCGCAATCTCACGCTGACTCACGCCTACACGCTACCCTGCGCGCGCGCACCCGGCATCGCCACGCCCGCCCCCCGCCGCAATCTCACGCTCGCGCATTCTGGCGCCCGTCGCCACCGTTGTCACGCGCCCCGGAGCCGGGGATCCAGGACATCGCGGAGGGCGTCGCCGAGCAGGTTCGAGCCGAACACGGCGAGGCTGATCGCGATCCCGGGGAAGAGCACCAGGTGGGGCGCCTTCTGCGCGTACTCCGCGGCAGAGACAGAGAGCATGCGCCCCCACGACGGGTACGGCTCCGGCACCCCGAGCCCGAGGAACGACAGCGTCGCCTCGACGAGGATAGCGCTCCCGAGCTGAGCCGTGCAGAGGACGATGAACGGCCCGACGGTGTTCGGCAGGACGTGGCGGAAGGCGATCCGAAGGTGCCGGACGCCGAGCGCCCGAGCCGCCTCCACGTACTGCATCTCGCGGATGGACAGCACGCTCGACCGGATCACGCGCGCCGCGCGTGGGATGATCGGGATCGAGATCGCGATCACCACGTTGTGGATGGCCGGGCCGAGCGCGGCCGACATAACGAGTGCCAGCACGAGCAGCGGCAAGCCCTGCAGGATGTCGAGGACCCGCTGCGCGACGAGATCGGTCGTGCCGCCGATGTAGCCCGAGAGCAGCCCGACGAGTCCGCCGAGCACCGAGCCGAGGAGCGTCGACGCGAGGCCCACGATGAGCGACACCCGCGCGCCGTGGACGATACGCGAGTAGATGTCGCGGCCCAGGTGATCGGTGCCGAGCCAGTGCTCGGCGTTGGGTTGCCCGAGCGTGTACGCGGCGTTTGTCGCGATCGGGTCGTGCGATTGCAAGAGATCCGCGAAGACCGCCGTGAGCACCATCACCACCATGAGGACACCGCCCGCAGCGCCGAGCGGCTTTTTCCGGGCGAAGCGGGCGAGCACGGGCCACGCGCCCGGACGCGCCCGGGGGAGCCGCGCGACGGCGATCTCCGCGGGCCTAACCGCCATAGCGCACCCGCGGGTCTTCGACGCCTGAGCAACGTCGACGAACGAGTATCACGAGGCCCGAGGGAGGAGCCGACCGGAGCGTACGCAGTTGTACGTGAGGATCGGCGTGGGAGTGCGAAGCCGTAGGGCGGTCGCCGCCCGAGGCGAGCCTGCGTGAGACTGAGAACGAAGTGAGGCGAAGTTCGGCGACGTTGCTAACCGCCATAGCGCACCCGCGGGTCGAGGACCCCGTACAGCATGTCCACGAGGAGATTCGACAGGATCACGACGATCGCGATGAACATGACGAGATTCTGGACGATCGGGTAGTCGCGCCACAGGATCGCCTGGACCAGGAAGCGTGCCACGCCCGGCAGGTTGAACACGGTCTCGGTGACCACGAGCCCGCCGATGAGGAAAGCGAACTCGATGCCGATGACCGTCACCACCGGGAGCATCGCATTCTTGAGCGCGTGGCGCCAGACCACCACACGCCCGCTCTGGCCCTTGGCCCGCGCGGTGCGGATGTAGTCCTCACGCAGCACCTCGAGGAGCGACGAGCGGGTGATGCGCATGATCAGCGCCGAGGAGCGGTACCCGACCGCCAGCGCGGGCAGGAGAAACTGCACCGCGTGCAGCTTGAGATCCTCCATGGGCGACACGTACGTGAGCGGCGGGATCCACCGGAACCACGTCACGAGCCCGAGGATGATGACCATGCCGAGCCAGAACGCCGGCATCGAGAGCCCGGCCAGGCTGAACACGCGCAGGACGTAGTCGAGCGTCGAGTCCTGCCGTACCGCACTGACCACGCCCGTCGGCACGCCGAAGAGGACCGCGAAGACCATCGAGAGCGCCGCCAGCTCGAGCGTGACCGGCAGGAGCGGGCGGACGATCTGCCAGGCCGGGACGTCGTAGCGGTAGGACTTGCCCAGGTCGCCCGTGCCGATCTGCCGGAGCCAGTCGAGGTACTGGACCCAGTACGGCCGGTCGATCCCGAGCTCCTTCATGATCGCCTGCTTCTCGGATGGGCTCACGTACCCGGCCGTCGAGAACAGGATGTCGACGATATCGCCGGGCACCAGGCGCAGGAGCGCGAAGATGACCATCGACATGCCCAGCAGCGTCAGCACAGCGATCGTGAGGCGCTGAGCGAGGTACGTCTTCACGCCGCAAACGACGCTACTTGTCGGTCCACACGTCCTGCATCCGTCCGAAGTTGTAGATGGACTGGTGCGGGATCAGGTTCTTCACGTGCGGCCACACGGTGAAATAGTCCAGCTTCCAGTCCAGAATGGGGCGCGCGGCGTCGGCCTCGAGCCTCCTCTGGATCGCGTAGACCATCGCCAGCCGCCTCTTCGGGTCGAGCTCCTGCGACTGGGCGTCGATCATCTTCATGACTTCTTCGCTGCAGTACTGGCTGTAGTTGCGCGGTGAGCCGCAGGCGTAGTTCTCGTAGAAGTTCGCGTCGGGGTCGTCCGGGCCGATACCCGTCAGGTTCGCCCCGATCTGGTAGTCCCCACGCGTCGCCATCGCGTGCCACTGCGCCGTCTCGATCTGCTTGAGCGAGGCGTCGATGCCGATTTGCTTCAGCTCGTTGATCACGAACGACGCCATGTCCACGTAGACGGCGATGGCGCGCGTGACGATCTCGACGCGGAGCGGCTTCTCGGGCGAGTAACCCGCCTCGGCCATGAGCCGCCTCGCCCTGGCCTTCTCGTCCGCGGGATTCGTCGCGTAGCCGGGCAGCCCGAGCAGGTCCTTCTCGGCGAGCCCCCAGAAGCCCCACGGTTTGGGCGCGAGCGAGCCGCCGACGACGGCGCCACCCTGATGGACGGCGCGGACGAGGGCTCGGCGGTCGATCGCGTGGCTCACCGCGAGCCGCACCTTCGGGTTGTCGAAGGGCGGCTTCTTGACGTTCATGATGATGTTGTCGCTGACGTTCTGGTTGTACGGCGTGACCACGAGCTGCGGCACCGCGGCTTTGAGCTGCTCGGCGGCGGTCTTGGTGGTCTCGCCCGGGAAGGACACGTCGAGCTTCCCGGCCTGCAACGCCGCCTGACGCGTCCCGCGCTCGACGATGGGGAAGTACTTCAACCCCTCGAGGTACGGCCGGCCCTTGACGAAGTAGTCCGGGTTCCGCACCAGCTCGACAAATTCGCCCTTCCGCCACTCCTTGAGCTTGAAGGGCCCGGTGCCGACGCAGCCCGTCCGGTAGCTCGCGGGCGGAACGTGGGCGGCGTAGACGGGCGTGTAGCCCGACGCCAGCATCAGGAGCAGCGAGGGCTGCGGCTTCTTCAGGCGGAAGACCACGGTGGAGGGGTCGGGCGCCTCGATCGCCTCGACGTTCGCGTACCAGTCCTTGCGCGGGTTGATCCGGAGCTTGGCGGGGGCGTCCGCCGCCTCACGGAGCATGTCGAAGGTGAACTTGACGTCCTTCGCGGTGAACGGCTGGCCGTCGTGCCACTTCACGCCCTTGCGGAGGAAGAACACGAGATTCCGGAAGTTGTCCTGCCACGACCACTTCTCGGCCAGCTCGCCGACGACCGTGTCCACGCTCTCCGTCTTCTTCAGCGGGTCGAAGAGCACGAGGTTGTTGAAACAGGGCATGGCCGGCCAGACCGTCGAGATCGTGGCGGTCTCGTGGATGGCGAACCCCTGCGCCAGGTCCTCACGCAGCATCATGTTGAGGACCCCGCCCGACTTCGGCGTCTGCGCCTCGGTCGTGGCCGGGCTCGCGAGGGTCAGTGTGAGCAGGGCGAACGATGCAGGAAGCGCAGCGATGCGCGCGCGTGTCATGCGATGACCTCCAGTGGGCTCGGGCAACCGGCTGCTGAGTGTACGTGAAAACCTCCGACGCGACAACGAGGTTCCCCGCGACGCGCCCCGTCCGAGGTCCTAGAGCAGGCGCAGCAGAAGGTGGATCGCGTAGAGCAGGCCGCCCGCGAGACCGCCCACGACGGTGCCGTTGACCCGGATGTACTGGAGGTCGTCGCCCGCGTGCTCCTCGATGAGTCGGACGGCGCCCTCGGGGCCAAGCGCGAGCACGCCCTTCTCGATGAAGGTTGCGAGCCGGTCGTGGTGGCGCTCGACCGCCTCGATCACCCGTGCCTTGACCCAGCGGTCGATCTCCCCGCGCAACGCCGCGTCGGCCGCCAGCGCGCGCCGCGCGCGCTCGAGTCGCTCCACCATCCACGCGGCCGTCTCCGAGTGCCCTCCGGCGAGGTCGGCGGCGAGCGCCGCCTGGAGCGCGGTCGCCGCCTCCTCGAGGACGTGCGTGGCCGCGGGTGTCGTCAGCAGGTCCCGCGCGGCGGCCTCGACGCGACTCGCGAGGTCGGGCTCGCGGCGCAGCCGCGCCGGCAGTCCGGCCAACACCTCGGTGAGCCGCTGCCGCACCGGATGGTCGGGGTCGGCGGCGACCTGGCGGAGGCCGGCGTGGAGCGCGGCGACGACGCGCTCGCGGTCGATCAGCCCCAGGAGGCTCGCGACTGCCATCCAGAAGCGCGGGTACGCGCCCATGCGCTCGCGGTAGCGCGCGAGCACGTCATCCACGGCCTCGCCCACGACCTCTCGGAAGGCCGGCCGGTCGAGCGCGTCGCCGAGGGTGCGCGCCAGGGCGGTGATCGCGCGCTGGTCCAAGCCCCGCCGGCACGCGACCTCGAGGACGCCGGCGAGCAGCGGCGCCGTGGGGCGGCCGAGGAGCCGATCGCGGAGCCGGACGGCGAGGTCGCCGGCCGCCCGCGGCGTGAGCTCCGCGGCGGCCCACCGTCCCAGGGTGAGCGTGAGCGCCTCGAGGTCCCGGCGCGTCACACGCTCGGCGCCGCGCGCGAGGAGCCCCGCGAGGTCCACGCCTTCGATCTCCTGCGTCACGTACTCGCGCGTGAGGACACGGCTGCCCACCATCGTGCCGACGCGCGCCGCCATCAGCTCCCAGTTCGCGGGGATGAGGGCGGTGTGAGGGATCGGCAGCCCGAGCGGGCGGCGGAAGAGCGCGGTGACCGCGAACCAATCGGCCAGGCCCCCGACGATTCCCGCCTCGGCGATCGCGAGGATGAAGCCACCCCACCAGCGGCTCCTGAGGGGGAACGCCAGTACCGCGAGCGCGCAGGCGCCGAGGAGCACGCCCAGCGCGAGGCGTCGCTGGCGGGCACGCACCTTCCTCAGGCCACCCACGGCTCGACCCGGCCTCGCGGCCCCCGCTACAACGGCCGCGACGGCAGGAGCAGCCGGCTCTGCTTGACGTCCCACACGCCGCGCGGCGTGAGCCGCACGGCCGGCAGGAAGTCCGCGGAGAGAAAGAAGAGGGTGAACAGGGGCTCGTGGTGCGGGTAGCCGCGCGCGACCAGCGCCGCGCGCAACTCCTCTTCGCGGTCGGCAGCCTCCTCGACGGAACCGCGCGTCATGACCCCGCCGAGCGGCAACGGCAACTCATAGGCGACGTCCGCCCCGTCGACGACGACGACGCCGCCGTGGAGCTCCAGCAGACGGTTGACCGCGCGCGCCATGGCCTCGGGGCTCCGGCCGAGCGTGACGATGTTGAAGTCGGTGCTGATGGTCGCGGCCAGGCCGTCGAGCCGGTCGGCGAAGCCCGCGACGATCCCCGGCGCGACCCAGCGCCCACCGCGGTCGAGGAGGGCCGCACGGAGATCACCCGGGCCGAGGGGACGCTCCTCGAGCCGGCTGATCACGGCGCTCACGAGCCCGATCACCGGGTAGCGCGGCCGCGCCGGGAGCGCGAAGTCGGCGGCGCGCGCCCGCCAGCCGACGGTCAGCCGCGCCTCGGCCGACGTGAAGACGCGCGACCACGCGAGCTCGGCCACGCGCGCGCGGAGGCGGCCGTCGGAAGCGACGAGCCGGCCGCGCGCGACGACGGCGGCCGGCCGCGGTTCGGCGAGGTCGTCGAGCAGGCAGACGTCGGCATACCGGCCGGGCGCGATCCCGCCGAGGTCGCCGTCGAGGCCGAAGTAGGTCGCCGGGTTCAGCGTCGCCATGCGGTAGGCGTCGACCGGCGCCACGCCACGCTCGAGGACCACGCGGAGCAGGTGATCCACAAAGCCATGGGCGCGCAGGAACGCCGGCATCGAGCCGTCGCACGTGAGCATCAGGCGCGAGACGAGCGCCGGGGCCTCCTTGAGCGCGTCGAGCAGCCCGTTCAAGTCCGGCCGGAGCGATGACTCGCGCAGCATCACCGCGATCCCGTGTCGCGCGCGCTCGAGCACCTCGCGCGCGGTGATGGGCTCGTGGTCGGAGGTGAAGCCCGCCGCCGCGATCGCGGCGATCTTCTCCCCTGCCGCCCCGGCCGTGTGGCCCTCGACGCGCGGCAAGCGCGTGGGGGCGAGCGCCAGGCGCCGGAGCAGGTCCGGGCGGCCGGACCACGCGTCGGGCCAGCGCGTGACCTCACCGACCGCCACGGCGCGGGGGTGCGCGACCGCCTTCACGAGGTCCCGGAGCGGGAAGCGGCGTGCCTCGTCCGCCGTGCGGGACTGCGCGTGGGGGCGGACCATCCAGTAGAACTTGAGCGGCGCTCCCGCGAGCGCGTCGGCCACGCGGAGGAATGCACGCACACCGCCGAGCTCCATGAACTGGAGCGTGTCGGCGAAGACGCTCGTCGTCCCGCGCGGCAGAACGAAGCGCGCGAGCGCCGACGGGGTCGTGACGTGGGCGGGGTGGACGTGGGGATCGATGTAACCCGGCACGAGGATCCGGCCCGTCGCGTCGAGCACCGTCGTGCGCGCCCCGACCATGTCCTCGCGCCCGCCGACGTACGCGATCCGCTCGCCCTTGACGGCGACGTGCGCGGGATAGAGCTCGCCCGTGTAGACGTTGAGCAGCGTTCCGCCGCGGATCACGAGGTCCGCGGGCCGGGCGCCCCGCGCGACGTCGGTGAGCTTCCGCCGCTCGGCGGCAGTCATACCCGGAGGATTATACGGCGGGCTTTTCCCCGGGCCGGCCTCCGGCTTGCTTGAACGCCATCGGAAGTCGCTTCCACGTCTGTTCCATCCTGTCGAATGCCCAGACGTCGCCCTCCTTTCTTAGCCCGTAGAGGCGATCCCCGACTCCGGCGATTTGAATGAAGTCGATCTCGCCTTCTGCCATGGATTCCTCCTTGATCACTCGACGGGTTGTCCCTCGCGCTCCACGGGACGCCGTGGTTCCCGAGATCTACGTCCATCCTATCAAGTCCCGATACAATCGCCCTCATGGCCGCGGCGATCGTCGTCAGCGAATCGGTCCGAGTGCCCGGGCACGCGCTCCACATCCGCGCCGCGCGCGCCTCGGGGCCCGGCGGTCAGAACGTGAACAAGGTGGCGACGAAGGTAGAACTCCGGGTCGACCTCGGCGCGATCGAGGGACTCTCCGACGCGGCGCGCGCACGGCTCAGCGGGTCGAGCAAGAGCCGGCTCGACGCCCACGGCCGGCTCATGGTCACGAGCCAGGCGACCCGCAACCAGGCCCGGAACCTGGACGACGCCCGCGAGAAGGTCCGGGCCCTCGTCGCCGCGGCCCTCCGCGAGCCGCGGCCGCGCCGGCCATCGCGCCCGCCCACCGGGGCGACGGAGCGTCGGCTGGAGGCGAAAAAGCACCGCGGCGCGCTCAAGCGCGGGCGCGCGCGCCCGGAAGCCTGAGGGGTCAGCGCTTCGGGGGGTGGCCCTCGCGGTACGCGGCGACGCCGGCGCTGACGCCCGCGCGAACCCCGCGCGCGATCACTTTCGCCTCCACGACCGCCCGGCGCACTTTGGGCTCGAGCACGCGCACGGTGCGCGCGACCTTCACCCGCGTCCGCCGCTCGAGCCGCTTGAGGCGCCGCCGCGCCTGGCCGCGCGCCCGACCGGTTCGGGCGCGCAGCTCGGCGAGCTGCTTCTGGAGCGTCCGGAGCTGCTTGTCGAGGTTCTTCATCGCGTCCTCATCGGCGCTCAGAACCCGAGCGCGCGGACCTCGTCGCGAAAGCGCCCGACGTTCCGGAGCTTGATCGCCTCGTAGCCGCGGATCACGTCGGGCAGATGGGCGAGCTTCACCGCGGCCTCGTACGTCTCGGGCGAGAGCGAGACCAGCGCCTTCTCGACCAGCGCCCGGTACTCGCCGGGGAGCGCCCGCTCGACGCGTCGCACCTCGGCGTACCCGAACGGGTCGAGCGCGGTTCCGCGGAGCCTGCGCAGGCCGACGAGGAGTCGGAAGACGCCGTCGAACCATTTACCGAGCTTGAGCTTCCGCGTCATGCCGAGGGCGCGGAGGAACGGCGGGTGGAGGTGGTACCGGACCGTCACGCCGCCCGGGAACTCGGCCGCCAGCGCCGTCGCGAGGTCCTGCGCGAGGTGCAGCCGCGCCACCTCGTACTCGTCCTTGTAGGCCATGAGCTTGAAGAGGTAGCGCGCGACGCCCTCGGAGAGCCGCGTCTCCCCGGGCACCATGGCCGCCTCGGCCAGGTGCACGCGCCTCACGAACTCCACGTACTCACGCGCGTACGCCGGGCTCGCGTAGGCGCAGAGCTCGGGCACGCGGGTCTCGAGGAGGCGCCGGAGCTCGCCCGTGGCCCCCACCTGCTCCACGAGGGCGCGCGCCTCGCGCCCGAGCTCCGGCCGGACCTCGACCGCCCCGAGACGCCGCCGCCTCAGGCTCTTGGCCCACACGGGATCGCCGACGAAGAGCCGGCCGGCGCGGAAGGCGTGGGTGTTCATCTGAACCGACACGCCGTTGAGCACGATCGCTTCCTCGATCGCCTCGGCGCTCACGGCAATGGCGCCCGCCTGATAGGCGGCGCCGAGCACGAGCATATTGGCCGCCATGTGGTCGTCGAAGAGCGTCTCGGCGAGCACCTGCGCGTCGAGGTAGACGTTCTCGTCCTTGCGGGTGAAGCGGTTGATGGACGCGACGAGCCCGCCCGGGTCCGGGAACTCGACGTCGGTCGAGGTCACCATCGCGCCGGTCGGCACCTTGCTCGTGGAGACGACCGCGATCGTGCGGTCGGGGCTCGCGTGGTCGAGGTTCTGGGGCGAGGTCGCGACGAGGAAGTCGAAGCCGAGGTAGCAGTCGGCCGATCCCGCGGCCACCTTGTTCGACACCTCCGGGGCCTGCTCGAAGATTTTGAGGTGCGAGACGACAGGACCGCCCTTCTGGGACAGGCCCGTCTGGTCGAGGCCGCGGACGTGCTTGCCGTCAAGGAGCGCGGCCGTGCCGAGGACCTGGTTGACGGTCACGACCCCCGTGCCGCCGATCCCCATCATGAAGACGTTCGAGTCTCGCGGCACCCGGAGCGGCGGCGGGGGCAGCTCGCGATCCACCGTGAACACCCGCCGCGCCTTCCTGGCGGCCGTGCCCCGGGGCACGACCGTCAGGAACGACGGGCAGTCGCCGTTCAGGCAGGAATAATCCTTATTGCAGGAGGATTGATGAATTTGCGTCTTTCGTCCGAATTCCGTCTCGACCGGTTGCACCGACAGGCAATTACTCTTCACGCCGCAGTCGCCGCAGCCTTCACAGACCGCCTCGTTGATGAAGACCCGCATCGCGGGATCGGGGAGCTTGCCGCGCTTCCGGAGCCGCCGCTTCTCCGCCGCGCAGCGCTGGTCGTAGATCAGCGCGGTCACGCCCGGGACCGCGCGCAAGAGCTGCTGGGCCTCGTCGAGCCGATCGCGGTGCCAGACCTCCACGCCCGGGGCCCACTGGACGCTCGTCGGGTACTTGTCGGGCTCGTCGGTCATCACGACGATGCGCCGGACGCCCTCGGCGTGGAGCGAGCGCGTCAGCTCCGGCACCGGCATCGCGCCCGCGGCGTCCTGGCCGCCGGTCATCGCGACCGCGGAGTTGTAGAGGATCTTGTAGGTGATGTTCGTGCCGGCGGCGATCGCCTGGCGGACCGCGAGCGAGCCCGAGTGGAAGAAGGTCCCGTCGCCGAGGTTCTGGAAGATGTGCGGGGTCTCGGTGAAGGGCGCCATCCCGACCCACTGCACGCCCTCGCCGCCCATGTGGGTGAGCCCCATCGTCCGCCGGTCCATGAGGAGCGCCATGCCGTGGCAGCCGATGCCGGCGCTCGCGATCGAGCCCTCCGGCAGGACGGTCGAGCGGTTGTGCGGGCAGCCCGAGCAGAAGTACGGCTGGCGCGCCAGCGTGAGCGGCGCCGGGCGCTCGCGGAGCGCCCCGAGGAGGGCGACCCGCGCGGTGATGGACTCGCGCGGGATCCGCCGCTCGAGCCGCGTCGCCACGATCTGGGCGATCCGATCCGCGTCGAGCTCGGCGTCGGCGGGCACGAGCGGGCGGCCCTCGAGGTCGGATTTGCCGAGGATGCGCGGGCGCTCGGCCTCGTTGTAGAGGATGTCGCGGATGAAGAGCTCGCAGAACGCCCGCTTCTCCTCGATGACGAGCAGCTCCCGGAGCCCCCGGGCGAAGTCACGGATCGTCGTCGCGTCCATCGGGAAGAGCATCCCGATCTTCAGCAGCCGGATGCCGTAGTGCCGGAGCGTCGTGTCGTCCAGGCCGAGCTCGCGCAGCGCCTCGCGCAGGTCGTAGTAGGTCTTGCCGGGCGCGGCGATCCCGAGCCACGCATTCGGCGTGTCGAGCGTGACGCGGTTGAGCCGATTGACCCGGGCGAACGCACGGGCGGCCTCGAGTCGCCCGTAGTGGATCTCACGCTCGGTGTCGAGCCCCCACGGTGGCATGAGGAGCGGGTTCTGTCGCTGCTGCCACGGGCGCCCGTCGTACGCGAAGCCGGGGTCGGCATGAACGACGCGATCGGGCGCGACCTCGGCGGTGCCGATTTCATCGGCGACGTTGGTGACGATCTTGAAGCCGACCCAGAGCCCGCTGTAACGCGAGAGCTCGAAGCCGAGCCGCCCGAGGTCCAGGATCTCCTGGACGGTCCCCGGGAAAAGGACAGGGAAGAGCGCGTCGTAGAAGGCGACCTCGGAGTGCGACGGGATCGTGGACGACTTGGAGAGCGGGTCGTCGCCGCCGAGGGCCAGCACGCCGCCGTAACGCCCGACGCCGGCGAAGTTGGCGTGCTTGAAAATGTCGCCCGTGCGGTCGACACCCGGGCCCTTGCCGTACCACATGCCGACGACGCCGTCGTACTTGGGTCTGGGGAAGAGGTTGGCGAGCTGGCTGCCGTAGATCGCGGTCGCGCCGAGGTCCTCGTTGAGCCCGGAGATGAAGACGACGTTGTGCTCGCGAAGGAGATCCGGATTGCGCTCCAGGGTCAGGTCGAGCCCGCCGAGGGGCGAGCCCCGATAGCCGGAGATCAGCGTCGCGGTGTTGAGGCCCCTGCGGCGGTCGGCGCGGTGCTGATCGAGCGGCAGCCTGACGAGGGCCTGGATGCCGGACAGGAAGATGAGCCCCTCTTCGCGGCGGTACTTGGCATCCAGGGCGAAGTCGCGCGTGATCGTCATCGGCTGCTCGTATGATACGGGGGCGCTCAGGCGGGCGCAAATCCCGCCGCGCACCATGGCCGCCGGACGGCGACGCGGCGGGGGCCAGACACGTAATTACATGAGCTCGACTCTGGCGCGGTGGGCGCCGGGCGACGCCAGCGCCGCATCCCGCGTCACCAGGGGAGCCGCCAAGGCTTCAGCGAGAGCGACATAGGCCGCATCGTAGGCGGTCAGGTTGTCGCGGAGATCCCAGATCCGGGATAGGAGCAGGTCGTGAGGATAGCGAACGAGGGGAAGGTCGACCAGATCTTCGAGCGCCTGCAGCCCGCGCCGCGCTTCCATCTCGCCCGAGGCTGCGTAGCGTCGCAGCACCTGGGCGACTTCCAGGTCCACGAGGTGCGGCGCGTGGAGCGTCTCGCCCGCGGCGGACAATCGATCGGCGATGCGCTGCCCCGCGGAGGTGTTGAGAAGCACCTCCAGCAGAGCGGAAGCGTCGACCACGATCACGTTCGTTCTCGCTCCGCTCTCACGGCCTTGGCCGGTGGGACACGAGTGGCAACCGGCGTGCGCTGGGCGAGCCGGTACCGGAGCTCGGCCAGCGTCGGTCGCTCGGCGACGCGTCGGACCTCCCGGAGAAGGTAGTCGGACAGGGACAGACCTTCCAGGGCCGCGCGCGCCTTCAGCCTGCGGTGGAGGTCATCGGGAACGTGACGGAGCTGGATCATCCTGGGCATGTGGCGAAGATAACTGCATGTGCGCAACATGTCAATGAGACGGAGCCGGCATGATGATCGAGGGCCAGGAGCCCACCGGGGCGGTCGCGATTCGGCCGTGCCGCGCCGAGGAGTGCGAGGCGGTGCTCACCCTCTGGCGGCGCGCGGGAGCGATCCCGAGTCCGACCGACACGCTCGAGGAGCTGCTGCGGCTCGTTCGGAGCGAGCACGGCGACGGGTTCCTCGTCGCCGTCCAGGAGGGCGCCATCGTCGGCAGCGTGATCGGCGCGTGGGACGGGTGGCGAGGCAACATCTACCGCCTGGCCGTCGCACCGGAGGCGCGACGGCGCGGCCTCGCGAGGAGGCTCGTCCACGAGGCCGAGCTGGCCCTCCGCGCGAAGGGCGCGCGGCGTTTGTCCGCGCTCGTCGAACGCCACGAGGCGCACGCCGTCGGGTTCTGGGACTCGCTCGCCACGGCGGGCTACCAGCGCGATCCGCGGATGCTGCGCTACGTGAAGGCGCTCGACGCCCGGCCCACCTGAGCAGAGGATTCTTCAGCAAAAACCGCCGATTCTCAGTCGTCGATCCGTCAAACCCCCTGTCAGGTGAATTACGGGAATCGTTGAAACTTTCTTGACGCCTAGAATTTCTGGACGTAAGCCTCCCAGAGGGCCACCCGGCGTGGACCCGGCTCATTCACCCACCCACAAGGAGGACGAGCATGAATCGACGGCCTGGATCGCGTGAAGAAGACGCCTGGCTGAGCGACGAGCAGCTCGCGCGCTGCGCGCCGGCGGAGACCGAGCCATTTTGCTCCCCGGTCCCGACCCGGATGGTCTCGAATGGCGAGTACATGCCGTGTCCGCAGACGGAGAAGCAGAAGCGGGTGGAAGCCCGGATCAAGGAGCTCGCGGACTCGGCGTCGAAGAAGCTCGGGATGAGCCGGCGGAAGTTCCTGGCCGGTACCGGGGGCCTGGCGGCCGCCTTCCTCGCGATGAACGAGGTGTTCGGGCGGATCTTCAACGTGAGCCCGATCGAGATGTTCGAGCCGGCCGCGTATGCCGCGACCGGAACGCCGTCGAACCTGTTTGTCTTCGACGACCAGACCCACCTGGTGCGATCGAGCCAGAACTTCCCCAACGCGCTGCGGGCGATCGCGCAGGGGCCGGGCTCAGCGTCCGCGGCCGCGGGGTTCACGACGAATCCGTTCAACGGGACCGGCGGAAACGCTGCCGGTGTCGACGAGCTCGGCAACGCGTGGACGCCGTGGAACCCGCTCCTCGACCAGATCCCCAACGTCGGCGCCGAGTTCCACCTCGTGAAGTACATTCAGCGGTTTTTCTTCGAGAGCCAGGTGGCCGTCACCGTCCTGAGCAACGCGAACTTCGCCGCCGTCCCCTTGGGTCCGGGGGTCGCGCGTCCGCCGCAGAACATCTCGGAGTCCCTCGCCAATGAGATTCTGACCGGTGAGCAGACGGCGGCCGTCAGGGACTTCGTCAACCAGATTGCGGGATCGACGCGGATGCTCGCGCATGGGCAGATCTATCCCGGCGTCGGCAACCTCCGCGATCCTGTCTACGGCGACTACACGCAGTACCAGATCGACAACTTCCATCCGGACTCGTGGAAGGGCTACAACATCGCCCCCGCGGCCAAGGTGGACCTGAGCCCGACCAGCCCTATGGGGCTCTGGCGACTCGACGATGAGGCGGTCGCGTATCCCATCTACGAGGTCATCGCGAGAAACCGCCAGGAGTTGAAGAAGCACCCCGGGTTCTTCAACCTCTGTATCCACAAGGGGCTGTCGCCCAGCCCGCCCGACGATCCCCAGCACGGCAACCCGACGGACATCTCCAAGGCGGCCACCGACTGGCCTCAGTTCAACTTCATCATCTACCACTCCTGCATCCGGCCCGCGTTCTTTGACCTCGGCTCCCTGCAGGAGATCCAGTCCGGCGTGCTCCACGAGGGCGTGCCCGACATCACCTGGACCACCCAGTTCGCCCAGCTCGCGGCGCCGTTCCGAAACGTCTACGCGGAGCTCGGGACGACCTTTGCGTCGTCGGTCGTGACGTTCCCCA
>Ga0209266_1000186_pt1 | contig 53508 bp, 45 predicted proteins | sample GraSoiAngelo_132_FD_185889 | JGI IMG/M metagenome (GOLD analysis project Ga0209266, IMG submission 185889) | Grasslands soil microbial communities from the Angelo Coastal Reserve, California, USA - 14_0929_02_40cm (SPAdes) (version 2) | ecosystem: Environmental > Terrestrial > Soil > Grasslands ...
CCTTTGTTCCGGCGTGAACCTCGTACATCGGCTTCCTGTTCACCGACCTGAAATATTCCTGGGTTGCAGGATCTACTTCGAATACGGAGAGTTTGCATCCGCATTCCATGCTGTTGTTGCTGATACAGGCCCGGGACGCCATCGACAGAGCCTTGACTGCAGGACCCTTCCATTCGATTGACCTGTAATTTCCCCCATCCTCGCCTACCATTCCGATGAAGTGGGAGATCACGTCGCGAGCATAGACGCCCTTCTTGAACTGCCCGGTTAGATTGACCTTGAGAGATTCCGGAACTTTCACCCAGAGCTTTCCAGACGCCCAGACAGCCGCCATCTCCGAACTCCCTATCCCCGTCGCGAAGGCGCCCACGGCTCCAGCCTGGCAAGTGTGAGAGTCTGCGCCGAACAGGACCATTCCCGGGACGATGTGGTTTTCGAGAAGATGCTGGTGTGAGATGCTTCCCTCCACCAGGCGGACCCCGTGCTTCTTGGCAAAGTCTCGCATCAGGTGATGAAGATTTGCCACCTTCTCGTCGGCAGCTGGGAAGGTGTGGTCTATTACTAGATGAATTCGGGACGGGTCCCAGACCTTCGGCACGCCCATCTCGCCGAACACCTTGATAGCGAGGGGCCCGGTGCTGTCCTGCGCCATGGCCATATCGGCGGGCAGAACCGTGATCTCCCCCGGATGATGCACCTTCTCGCCGCCCTCAGCTCGAATACTGATGATCTTCTCGGCAAAAGTCAGAGAATTATCATTCAAGATATCCGGGCGCAATGGGACAGTCAAAGGCCGGAAAAACTCAGCCGTTATTAAAGATGAGACTTGATGGTTGAAGCTGGGCAGAGTTAACAAGGAAATGCTTGACGAAATGCCCAGTTCTAGCAGATCTCAGGAGAGAAGCGTATCATGGAAGGAGCGTGCCGCGGGCTTGGATATTCTTAGGCGGAGCTATTCTCGAAGAGATCATTCCCGCTCGTCTTCTTAGCCATAGTTCTGTAATGACCACAATTGCCATAGCTACAGCGATGACTGCTCCAATGAGCAAGGACTCTTCTAATGGAAAAACGCTAGTGACTTTAGCTGGATTCACTGTTAATCCTACCGAGGACACGGTAGACCAGCCAGCATGATCAGTCACGGATACTTGGATCGTATAACTTCCGCTTGCTGTGGGCGTGCAAGATACCACATCGGAGTTATCTGATGAGCAACCTGGCGGGAGGCCTGAGTATTGATAGGAATATGGCTTGGTCCCTCCAAGGACTGAGACAGTGAGAGTGGTTTGGTTGCCCAGACCAATGCTCGAAGCAGAGGGACTGAAGGACGTTATCGATAGGTTAGGATTCACTGTTATTGCGACCGAGGACGTGGCTATGCTGCCCGCCTCGTCCGTCGCTGAGACCTCAATAATGTAGGCTCCGCTCGATGATGGAGTGCAAGACAGGCTAGGGGTGTTTGACGACGAGCAACCGGGAGGAAGCCCTTGGTATGAGTAGGAGAAGAGTCCCGATCCCTGGCTCGCTGTAACGGCGAATGCAATCTTCAGACCAACATCGGTTTCGGATGGAACGGCTACGACCGTAGCGACCGGATCCGGATTGACGACCAGGGAGACAGGCTCGGCAGCGAGAGAAAATCCGTTCAGGTCAGTGACCGTGACTATCACCGAGAAGGTTCCCGTCGCGGACGGAGTACAGGAAAGGGCTGTCGCATCTGTCGTTGGGCATCCCGGTGGAAGTCCTGAAAACGAGTACGACAAGGCTCCATAGCCTCCGGATGCTGATACGAGAAGCGTAGATCCTTGACCTAGATCCAAACCTGTCGGTGAAGCCATGAACGAATCTATCGATGGGTCTGTATAGACGACGAATGACAGGGCACCGCTGACAACAGTGAATCCGTTTGAGTCAGTCACATTCACCGCGATCTGGTATGTCCCGGCTGTTGACGGCTCACACGAAATCGAGCTGGCGTCACTGGACTCGCATCCCGTAGGGGTATTCAGCCAACCATACGTATAGCCACCAGAACCCCCGAACGCCTGGCTTGTGAACGTGGCCACTTGGCCAATATCCACAGAAACAGGGAAAGCTGCAGGGACACTTACGGAAGGGTCTGAGTAGATTGTGAGAGGTGTTGTGCTAAGGTACGTGTTCTGAAGATCGTCTGTGACAGTGCAGACAACATGAACCGTCCCCGACGAACTGTAGCTGTGGATCACGATCTCCCCGTTCGCTGTTGAACCGTCTCCGAAAGTCCAAGAGTAACTGTATGGCGGGCTACCTCCCGAAGCGTTACAGGTGAATGTGACCGATTGCCCGATGTCCGCTGACTGAGGTTGGAAGGTTCCCACAGCCGCTAATGCGATGGTCTGGAAGCCAGTCAGAAACTCGTACGCGTCACCTGCCTCAGAGGCTCCATTGGAAGAGAATTGGTGAAGCTGATCTGGGCTGGACGAGTATGTCACAGCCGTGCTTGTTTGGCTAGAGAACAAGAGTTGTCCGTTGGCAACGTTGAATTCATCCATCCACATCCAAGCCGATGAAAGGGCGAACTTGTAATCCGAATACAAGACTTCGCCCTCGTTGCCGTAGTATGGATCGGCGTGATACCACTCGGTCATTAGGCCCGTGAAAAACCCGTTTTGATTGGACACATCGCTTGTTAGGCCGACGAAGGATGCGGCTCTCTGGGCACTAAACGTCTCCCATGCAGTCGAACTCGTGTTCCAGTCCTTCGCTAGCATGACGACGTTTCGCCCGGAAAAATAGAGGTTTAACAGGATGAGGTCTCCGGGATTCACCGAGATGGTGGCTAATCCGCCCCCGCCGGATGATGGAAACACTGATGCGCCTGTGGAGCTGAACACTTCATAGTTCACGGCGAAGCCTGGGTTGTATCCTCCCGCAACGTATGGCCAATCATATGATAGTCCGATTTGGTACCAGTAGCCTGTAGAGCCTAGACCGTTCAGGAGATAGGCGGGGCCGTAGCCGTTGATGTCGGATTGTTCAACGGCGGTTAGGTTGTAGGCGATGCTTGTGAAGCTCTGTGTGAAGGTCGTGCCTAGCTGTTCATCATAGCTTGCGGGAGGAATCGTAGAAGAGGGCTGATAGGACGCAGGGGAATCAGGTAGTAGGGTGCTGTGAGGGTGAGTAGAAACCCCGGTTTGGACCAGCGTCATACTGGCAAGAGTTGGAGGTCCTCCGTGAACATTCGCTAATGACGCTTGGTCGGCCATTACGGTATCTCCAACGTTCGTCTGGCCATGAGGCTGAAGACCAGCGACATGCATAGGTGCAACAGCTGCAAGTGTGAGAATTGTCATAACCAGAATGACGCTGACCGTACCCACGTACTGAGGGACCTTATTTCTCTGAGAAGTAATGACAAGGCCGTTCATTCGAAGGCGTGGCTCTCTGCACTGAAACAGAAGCCGTATCCGAGCAATAAACTTACAACGAAGGCAAGCACATTCAGCGCTCATCTTTTTCAGGATGGCTGTCAAGAGTTCGAAAGTTCCAAGTGTTGCAGGGTCGGACTTAGATCATGCCTCCAGCCTCGACCGAAACTGTCAATGACCGACAAGCGATAGCTCGTCAGATTCTAGACGTTTGTCTAAACGTCAAGTCGGGTGAACATGTCTGGATCAACAGTTGGGACCATACTCTCGGCCTTGCTTCTCAGCTAGCCTGGGAGTGCACGAAACGGGGCTGCGAGATTCTAACTACGATTCAGCAGGAGGACCTCTGGTTACGCTCAATCATAGAGGCACCTGTAGAGAGTCTCGACGTGTTGCCGAAACAAATTGCGGCAGCATTAGAGAAGACTGACGTTTACATCTATACGTTGGGACCAAGCAGACCGGTCCCTTGGGATAAGATTCCGAAGGAGAGGCGCAAGCTTGTCACCCGCTGGTTCTTAGAAGACAACAATTTCGTGAAAGCGTGGAAAAAGATAGCGAAGCGAGAAGGATTAGAATGCTTGGCATCGAGGCAACTCTCGCAACTCCTGAGACAGCGAGAGTTCTCGGACTCGATTATCGAACATGGAGCAGGGTCATGTTTTCGGGTTGCATGGTCGATTATCATGCGATTGCAGAACGGGCTAGGAGACTTGCTGAGATCATCAGTGGGGAAGGACCAGTGCACATCACGACGCCACAAGGGACAGACTTCAGATTCAGACTTGACCGACGTCCTGTCGATACTGGTTACGGACTATCTGACAATGAGATGGTACGAAAAGGTCGTGTGGTATTCGTTCCAGCTGGAGGAGTCGAGGTATCGGCTGACGAGAAGAGTGGCAAAGGAGTTGTCGTTTTTGACGCGCCTATCCTGTCCCTCGTGAAGGAGGGTCGAATCGAAAGACTCACACTGAGAGTGAAGAATGGCCGCATCAGCCAACACTCGGCGGCCTCGAATTCTGCTGCGTTCGGTCGATGGTTGAAGAAGAGATCCGGGGATGTCGACCGTTTCGGATTCTTCGGGTTCGGCCTAAACCCTAGGCTTAGGCACGGATTCACTCAAGACGATAAGGTCTTGGGAGGAGTAACCATCGGTTTCGGAGATAATTCGGACAAAGCCGGGAAGAACAGAGCTGGTGGCCAAGGCTTCTGGGCCTCGATGACCGGGGCTACAGTGAGGATCGATGGCAGGGTCGTAATGCGTGCTGGTAGGCTCTCCGTCTAGAGTGGGAGATGAGACTCCTATAGAACGAGTCCTTGAAGGGTACGAATTTAAAGCCGGGCTAGTCTATTCTAGGTCCCGGGTTGTGGCGGTTTGCCTGAGAAGAAGCGTTTGCCTCCGTGGGAGGAAGCACGGCTCCTCTTCAAGATGCAGGAGGAGGCTCGTAAGCGGAAGCTTCTCGAAGAGGACGTAAAACGCCATCATTCTCGTGCCAAGCGTGTTGGTCCTAATACGCTTGATGAGCTTGAGCAGAATAGGAAACGGCTAAGAGAATTACAAGAGCGACTCGAAGACGAGTAGATCCGGCGTAGCTCCGATCAACCTCCCGTTTGGTCACTCTTGTTGACTGGCCTTAGCGTTCCACCGCAGACTATACATTTCATAGATTGGCGGTATGTGAGGACGAGCTGTCTGCAGATACTGCAGACCTTCGCCTGGACCTCGAGACCATCGTTGCGCATTGGGAGCCGCGTGAGATAGTCCTTCGTTAAGGATATCGTCCACAACTGGTCTTACGCGTTGAATATCCAGACATGACAAAGCTAGGTTACAAGACAAAGAACAGTATCTCTTCGAGCATTCAGAGCTAGGCCTGCTCGAAATGTAGTGAAGGCTCTCCAAGGCCTATTGCAACTACCGACAACGCCCACATTCACTCTTTTCCTTGTCTTCACTTTCACTCGTCTAGGTATGCCATAAGCGGCGAACTCTTCTCAATGATCTCATGGGTCGAAATCGAGCGGATAATCTGAAGTTCGGGCTCTATGTTCCGAATTTCGGTAGGAGTTCCCATCCCCTGACTCTTACGGAAATGGCTGTTGAGGCCGAGAAGTCTGGATGGGATGGGTTCTTTCTATGGGACCACCTGGTCGAATGGGACAAAGGTCTTCCGCTATCCGATTCTCTCACAGTACTCGCCGCCATTGCTGTAAAGACCGAGAAAATCCGAATTGGGACCACGCTCTCTCCGCTCCCACGCTACAAGCCATGGACTCTCGCCCGACAGACAGCAACTCTTGACCAGCTATCCAATGGACGACTAATCTTGAGCGTTGGCCTGGGAGCGGTCGAGAGTTGTGACTACGCAAGGTTCGGAGAGGATCCTGACAATGTCGTCTTGGCGGAAAAGCTCGATGAATCCCTGCAAATCGTCACTGGACTATGGTCGGGAAAGAGGTTTAGCTTTCGAGGAAAACACTACCATGTCGGACCGTCAATCTTTCTCCCGACGCCCAAGCAGCGTCCCAGGATTCCGATCTGGGTTGGAGGCTCCTGGCCCAGACAGGGTCCCTTCAGGAGGGCGGCCCGATGGGACGGAGTGCTTCCCTTGAGGCTCCGCGAGGGATTGCCACGGCCGTCAGATTTGAAGGAGATAGCCGCATTCATCAAGAAACACAGATCGATTGCTAGGAGCTTTGATCTTGTCAACATTGGTTGGACAACCGGGGCTAACCGGAGGAAGGATGCTGAGAGAGTGGCGGTGTTCACTGAAGCTGGGATGACATGGTGGCTTGAAAGCCTCTACACACAACGAGATTCGCCAGAAAGAATGCAGGCAGGAATTATCCAAGGACCGCCAAAGAAAGCGATAAGGCGATAGTCTTCTGGGCTGAACCGGCACTTGATGGGAAATTGCATGTGCCGACAATTTGGTGAAGTTGCGCCTTCTGAGCCGGGTGGAAGCCTCCCTATCATAAGTGCAGAGTACTCATAGTGTTCTCCTTCGAACAGGGCTTCTATCCACCTCATCCTACAGGTACCCGCGAGATCCTCATCCACATGTATTACACATGAAGAAATCCATCGGATGTGTACACGTACCCTTGATATTTCAGAATAGATGTGGCTATTGCCATGCATTCATGGAGGCCAAGGTTTGCTCGGCCGATTATTATTCTGCTCCTGATGAGCGTGGCGGCACTAGCCGTTTCTCATGTTAAACCGGTGCGCGCGGACACTTCGCCAGGACTAGACGGGGTTGGGAATGCCATAGACTGTGGCGTTCAAAATTGTGCAGCGCAATCCCTTACTACGACCAAAAACAATGACGCGATAATCCTGATTGCGGAATGCGGATTCTATACCTGCAACGATAACATATCTTCGATCACGGACAGCAGTGGACTAAACTTCGCACCGCGCGTATCATACTCTCCTAACGACGAGCTGTGGGAGTTCACCGCCATTGCGCCGTCACCTTTGACGGGGGACAGAATAAATGTCACATACTCTGGAAATCCAACCTATGGCTTACAAATCCAGGTGATCGGTGTTGCTGGAGTCGACCCTTCAGCGATATTTGACCAAGACCCCTCTATACCCGCTACAGAACCTTGTGCTACTATTACCCAGTATGGTGTACAGTATGATCCATGTTCTCTCTCAATTCAAACCTCTGAAGTGGACTTTGTAGTCGCTATAGTATCCATCAACGATGCCGGAGGCTGTACCGTACCTTCGGACTTTAACCAAATAATCGCTGGAGGGAGACTGGAGGTTGACTATCAGATAGCATCCATTCCGGGCGACGTCGCTTACGATTGCAGCGACACGGATTCGATGTCACTGGTTATGGATGCGATCGCGGTAAATGGGACTCCCGCCGTCTACCAAAGCCACGCACCGATCGTTATCAATGGTGATTCCGGGTTCACTACAAGCAACGGGGTCACGGAGGGTAGCGGAACAAGCTCGGACCCGTACATAATCGACGACTGGTACATCGACGGCTGTGCGTGTCAGAACGGAATCGATATTCGCAATACTGACGCGTATTTTGTCATCCAGAACGTCTACCTGCATATGCACCCTCAAACATACTTCGGCCCCGCGGGAATAGCCTTCTCCAACGTAACGAACGGGGTCGTAATAGACTCCAGGATAGAGGGATTCTGGTATGGAATCTCTACAAGCCCTGGCGGGAACTTCATCCCCTCATCGAATCTTTACATTTCCGGCAACAGCATCACAGACACCAGCATCTCAAACAGCGGGATAGCTATCTTCCTGCGGGCCCCAACCAATGTCGAGGTCTCAGACAACTATGTTTCCAATGATCCAAACACTCCAATATCCGGCGTCTACGTCCTCTACGGCAACAATGTATGGGTCGAAGACAATACTTTCCTGGGTCTCTATGCAGCCATCTCCTTCGGCCGGTCCACCAGCTTCCTGATCTCAGGAAACCATGTTCAGGGGAGTAGACAAGTCGGAATCTCGATCGACCAGTCGAGCGACTTCCAGGTGACCTACAACCAGGTCTCTGACTCTTCGGGGGCTCCGGGCATCGGTATTCTGGTCGGCAGATCTAGTGGGGACGGGCTCGTGGTCTCGAACAATACCATAGTACGGAATGATGTTGGTATTTCTATTGAATCTTCCAGAGGTGTCTCTGTCTCAGGCAACACTGTTGACGGGAACGGCGTTGGAGTCATCGCATATAGCCCATATCTGGGCAACTCCGGGAATATTGCGATCGTCCAGAATGAGATCTCGAACAACGGCAAAGGAGTCATCCTGCATTTCACCTTTGATGTGGTCGTCTATCACAACAACTTTGACAACAATTACATCCAAGCAATCGATACCAACAGCACAACTAATTCATGGGACAACGGGTACCCGAGCGGCGGTAACCACTGGTCAGACTACACTGGTGTGGACAACTGCAGCGGACCCAATCAGGACGTGTGTCCCAGCTCAGACGGTATAGGCGACACTACTTACGTGTTCAGCTACAACCAAGACAACTATCCGCTAACGAACCCATACAGCCAGCAACACCCAATTTAGCCTCATCATCCTGAGCCCTTTCGGGAGAGTCAGCGTCCGCGGGTCATCGGCCCAGGTCAACATCCTTCAAGAGAAGTACCCTGGGAGGTCAACAGCCCATCTAGATCGAGAGCTTAGGGCGTCTCTGGGTCACGAACCATACGTTCTGCTCACACATTCAAGCCTTTCGCGATATCCACATGTGTTCCCATCCATCACATTCCAGAGTTATCTTCAGATTTCGCGACAGCTGTGTTGCTAAAGATGCAATTGTATACTTAGCGTTGATATTCTGAACTCGCCGCCGCTACATGCATGCATTCCCGGCACACAACAATCGCCGTATTCGTCATTGTAATGTTCTTGATGAGTATGGCAACTCTCACCATTGCACCGCCCCAGTCAGTCAAAGCAGACTCTTCATCCTCATTCTACACGCCGCATGAACCTATTGCCATCGATGGCGATTCAGGTTTCACCGCCGCGAACGGAGTGACCGGTGGGATTGGCACCGCATCGGACCCCTACATTATCGAGGGGTGGAACGTATCGAGCTCAGCTTGTTGTTCGAGTGTACCGGGAATCTCCATAAACAACACCAGCGCATACTTCGTAATTCGGAACGTCTACCTTAGAATCTGGGGTTCCCCCGGCATCAGCATCAGAATGGGAAACGTTGCGAACGGCGTGGTCCAAGACTCCCAGTCCCAAACCTACCGCTGGGGATTGATCCTCGACTCTTCTCGAAACATACTAGTCTCCAATTACACCGTTACCCATGATATGTCGGCAATATCTTCTGATAACATAACTTTCGCCGACAACAGCGTCGACAGCATCCAGGTTGCATCATCCGCCAACGTGATCATAACGGGCAACGAGTTGTTGGTCAATGCTTACGGATGCGGCGCGTGTGTAGACCACTCTTCCAACGTCACCGTCTCAAATAACCATGGTCTTTTTTGCGACTGCACCGGGGTGGGTGTCTATTACTCTGACCACATTACGGTAACTGCCAATGACGTTCAAGGCGAAGCAGGGGTGGTAGTGCTAAGTTCGAGCCTCGTCGCAATAATGGACAACCGGATATCAAACAGCCCGTACGGTGCAATAATCCTGTACTCCTGCTCGGACGTTTCCGTACAGAAGAACCAAGTCGCTTCCTTTTCCAACTCTCTTGATGGGATAGTGGAGATCATAGGCTGTAAGAGCGTCGACGTTTCCAGGAATACCATCACTACAACACATACCACGTATGGATTTGCCATAGACCTCAAAGTTACTCTCTCCAACACTACCACAATTGAAGACAACACTCTCTCGAACTCGACAGTCGCCCTTGACATATCTGCCTCTTCGAACATGGTCATAGATGAGAACAATATTCAAGACAACGCGCATGGGATCGTCATGAATGACACGACGAACATCCGTGTGTTTCACAACAACTTCATCAACAATACGCTCCAAGCAGAGGATACGTATTCAACTCAGAATGTCTGGGACAACGGCTACCCCAGTGGAGGCAACTTCTGGTCCGACTATACCGGCACGGACAACTGCAGCGGACCCCAACAAGACACGTGCCCAAGCCCGGATGGAGTAGGAGACTCACCCTACACGTTTAACAACAATCAAGACAACTATCCCTTGATGCAAACCTTCCAAATACCGGGAGGACCTCCACAAGACTTCTCTATCACATCGAGTCCGAACGTCATTACCCTATACTCTGGGGAGACAGGCAATTCCACGATCATCGTCTCCCCTCTGAACGGTTTCACGGATACTGTTAGCCTGACGGTTAGCACCAACACTGTGAATCTCTCATGCAGTTTATTCCCGACGACCATCAGTGGTGGTTCGGGAACTTCCACTCTCTCCTGTACCGGCTCAACCTCCAAAGTTGAGGCAACGTACCCGGCAACAGTGACAGGGACAGCCGACGGCCTATCTCGCTCTACGGGCGTGAACTATGTCGTGAAGCCTACTCCAACATCGACCGAGTATATTCTCTCCTGGGAAGGGTACGATTGGGATGGGGGTAGAGAGGAGACGATCGCATCAAACGGGCAGTTCCTTGCCTCTCTTCCAGCATCCGATAGCCCACAGAACGGTGGAGCCTGGGCAGACTTTTCTCTCAACATAACATCGGCCATAGTCCAGGGCACGAACACGCTGACCTTCACGCACGCGGAGTGGGACTGCGGTGTCTCTGACAACGTTCAGAACTTGCAAATCACCAACGGGGAATCAATCGTCTATGGCGACTCGACGTCGCTTCCTCTAAGCTGCACGCAATCGCTGAGCTACACGTTTACGGTCTGAGCGATTTCCGGATTCAGCATTCCCAGCCTCTTCAAGACCAGCAGAGCCTGTAGCGTTATCCATTTGCTGGGCTTACCTGCTTCCTCCAACTGTAGCGCTCTCTCAGTTCCCCATCCTTGAGTGATCAATTCCCGCTCTTCGGGCCGTGAAACAGTCTCTTCCCCGTGCATGGCATGAGGATGCCGCCAGCCCCGGTACACCCCGTCTAGTATCCATTTTCCGTCCGGCAGCCTCTTCTCAAGCAGGAGAGAAACAGCATCATCCATTCTCGGATCGTTCTTGACTCCGAGCTCCGTCAAGACCCTCAACCCGTGCAGAAAGTCATAGGCATAGTGCAATGGATAGTGCAGCCGTAGAAAATCGAGCATTATTACAGAATCGTCCTTGTCGGATTTGTAGATGTGATGCTTCAACAGAAACTCTGATCCACGCTTAGCTGAAGCCTCCCATCCCATCCTAGCGTCGTGTACCATCATCTCGGACAGAGCCCAGAGCGGCTCTATCGTGGCCATGAAGGATCCATGTTTTCCGGGAGCCGAACAGTTCCAGCCACCATCGGGCAACTGTTTCGACATCAGCCAGTCCAACGCATCGAGGACCCGGTCGTCCTCGGCGTATCCCATCCTCGCGAGAGCTCGGACCATGTTCCCGGTCGCGCAGATATGTGGCTCAAATTTCTCGTGACCTTTGGGGCGTAGAGAAACACCACCGGTTTCGACATTGTGCAGATCCAGAAAATGTTCGACGGCCTTCACCACTCGTGGGTCTTTGGAGGAAACGCCAAGGTCCGCGAGGACGATGAGCTGCCATGAACACGCTGAAAACTTGGGAACGTAACACGAGTTCGGATTGTCCCAGTAAGTCTGCTCCTTCTGGTTGTCGAGAAGCTTTGCGGCCCAACCCTGGGTCCCTATGAGACTCCGGGCCGTCCTGACAGACGGTTCGTACTCATCCCGTCCTAATAGACGAACTAAGGTTTCGTAACGGGCCGATGGTTCGTCCTCCTCCAAGAGCCAGTCGAGCACAGCTTTGGAAACGGCGACCCTCGGAACCTGAACTTGCGCCAACGTGTTAGAACACTCGGATTGCCGAAGGATCGGGTGATGAATAAAGCTGTCCCGTTCAGACAGCTGTCCACGAATAGCACTTATCTATCAAGACAGAGACAACCATGACTTTGTCCAGCTTTGTCCCAGAGAAAACCCGCCCAGAAATCGGGGAAACGAATCCGTGTTCTAGTCGCGAAACCGGGACTGGACGGTCATGACAGGGGGGCGTTGATACTCTGCCGGGCTTTCCGAGACGCGGGTATGGAAGTCATCTACACCGGCTTTCTAGCAACGCCTGAACAGGTGGCCCAGATGGCTATTGACGAAGATGTCGATGTGGTGGCAATGAGCCTTCTAAACGGGGCCCATATGACTGCTTTCCCCAAAGTTGCAAAGCTCGTCCGAGACAAGGGTGGGGATGATGTCCTGCTCGTGGGTGGAGGAATAATTCCTGATGATGACAAGCCGCGGCTGGAGAAGCTGGGAATCACTGGGAATTATGGTCCCGGAACTCCACTGAAGACGATCATCGAACATGTCGAGAAGATCGTGCAAGTACGTGACTCGAAACCTCCTGTCGCCGCCAAGTAATTCACAAGCTAGGCAAGTGCGAGTATGGGTTTTCTATCCATCATGGGCAAAATCCTAATTGGAATATCCATCATTACACTCCCCATCGCTGTCTCACTAATCATAGTATTCAGCGAAATCCTTGAGCTAATGGGAATAGCGGTCGCTCTAGGCGCCAGCATCTTCGTATTCTTCTGTGGCCTCTATTCCGGATTCCTCGGAATCAAGTATGAACAACTCCAGGAGATGTTCGAGGCCTTCGTCAACCCGCTCAGAATCAGGCTCAAGGCTGCAAACATGATCAAGGCCGTCTGCCCGGTCGACCGCGAGCAGGCAGTCTTTGTTCACGTGAGCCCGCATCGGGACGATGCACGGCCGGATGGCTTGGACATTTTCCTAGGCTCATGCGGCCACGAAGTCCACAGGGGAGAAATAGAGATAGAACAAGAGACCAAGTCGGTCTCTTCCTGAGACACGCGACCTTCAGGGTACTGTGATTGAGTCGGACCGTATTAGACTAACTGAAAACAGGCAACTGGTAATCGATAGCTAACTGGGCCAGGTCCAGGATGTTGACAGAACCATCCGCGTTGACATCGCAGGAGGCACTGTACCTAGCATCGCCCATCACAGAGTCAAAGACGATGGCTGCCTGGGATAGGTCGAGTATGTCGATGACCCCGTCATGGTTCACGTCAGGGTCCCGCGCTACGGAACAGCCGGCGGTGTTGGTGGCAACGTTGACCGTGCACGCTGTGCCCAGCCATGACGTGCCTGTAGCGATGGTCAGGACAAACCTCGCGGTTGACCCAGACCCATAGCCAACAGAGACGCTGTAAGTCTTGGAGAAGACCGTCTGGCCAGTAGCGGTGTTTGTTACAGTGACTGAGAGGAACCCAGTAACAGTCCTACTTGTCGTGTCCGGAGTGAAGCTACCCGAGAGCGATACTGTCATGCCGTCGAAATTAATTGTTTGTTGGACTTGCGGGTCACTCGTCTGAACTGGGTAGGGCTTCATCAACGGGTAACGATCATGTCCGAAGGCCGTGTCACCTATACCGTCAGGGTCCGGACACACGTTCTGCTGGGGTCCGCTGCAGTTGTCTACCCCAGGGTAGTTCCACCAGAAGTTCCCACCGCTCGGATAACCGTTGTCCCATAGGTTGTTTGTACCTTGGTAGTCCGTCGGGGTGTCGCACCAGGAACTAGCACAAAGGAAGTTGTTGTGGTAGACTAGCATGTTGCTCGTATTGTAGAACTGGATTCCATAATCGTTCGTCACATTATTGCCAGCAATAGTGACATGGTCAGAGTTCGAGGCCAGAACACCATACCAGATTGCGTTCAGCGTAGCATTTGTGACCGAAGCCACATGGACGGATATCATGACTATCCCTTCAACCACGTTGTCGATCCTAAGGTTGCTGACTTGGAAGTTCGTACAGTTGACTACTATGAGCTGTCCGACGGGGACACCGTTGATGCTTGTTCCGGAACAACCCTCAAAATAGTAGAGGGGTCTTCCGTTGACAAGGTTGTCGGTCGTTATCGTGTTGGCGCGCAGCAGAGTGTTCCGACCTTGAATGTAGATACCCATTACATGGAATTCATTGCCGGACATTGTGGTGTTAGTGATACTTGTTCCTTGGAACACGTAGATGTCGATGTCATTCTGCGAGAACTGATTATTCTTTACGATTGAATGGCTAATGGTGCCCAGATAGATCCCCACGCCACCTCCGAAGAAGTGGTTTTCCGAAATCACGATGTTGCTGTCCCCCGAGCCTCCTGTCAGGTCTATTCCCGCGGCGTCACAAGAGAAGATGTTTCCCGAGACAGTGATGCTGCTGGAAGAGGTCACCGCTAGACAAGGGCCCTCATCTTGAAACTGGTCCATCCAAAATACGGGAATAGAAACATTGTTTCCCGAGACCGTGATGTTGTTGGAGCCCACAATGCGGATACCAGAGGCGCTGTTGGCTACCGTCGAGCTTTCCACCCGACCGTTGGTAACGTTGGAGAAGCTGATGGCGAGGCTGCTGACGTCGCCTTCGTGGACGTAGACGCTCCGGATCACGAAGTATGCATTCGTGTTTTGTATCTGAATACCAAGGCAAACGCATCCTCCTCCTTGGGAGAGGTCGATGTCCCAGCCTGATATGACGTATGGGTTAGGAGCGGTGCCTGTTCCGCCAGTGACACCGTTGGTTGTTGTGAAGTCAGAGTTTCCGTTGATGACAATGGCAGGTCTCACGCCAACATAGAGTGGGAAGCTTAGTGAGCGCGATTGGTTTCCGCTTGTTGCTGTTACGCTCAACGAGTAGGCCTGTTTTGAAGTCGAATCTTGAGTCGAGACTGTCAGGGTGGAGTTTGATGAGCCGTTACCGGGCAGGTAGGTTGTTGACGGTAAAGTGACAACAGGCCCTGTCGGTGACACGGTGGCCGTGAGGCTTACTGTGCCTGAGAAGTTTTCATAGCTAGTAAGGAGAACGGTAGAGTTTCCGGAATTTCCCGGTAAGACTGCGATGAGAGAAGGGCTTGTTGTTACAGTGAAGTGTGCGGGGTTTAGCTGGGTGGCCGTTATGTAATCGTAGCTGTCAGCTGTATAGCTGCCCACTTGGGTTTGGACCTTAGTAAGGTCCGTGTTGGAATCTTGCTCGGTATAAGTTCCAATCAGATTCCCGTCGAAGTACATGGACATTTTTCCAACAGCCATGTCCAACCCTAGCTGGTGCCACACGTTCATCTGTGGCTGGTAGCCTGAGCGGCTGAAGACGGGATTATTCCCCATGGAGGCGTCCCTCTGGAGGATGAAAGACCCACCGCTCGCCATCCAAGTGTACGCGTGGCTACTAGTATAGACGTCCAACCGGAGGTCTCCGATTTGGCCTCCTGTCCATTCCGTCCGCAGGGTCACATTCCAGTCCGATACTCCGCTGGGTATCTTGTTCCAGGTGATGGCGGAACTATAAGGATAAGGGGCAGAAAGATACAACACCCCGCCTCCAACGCTATCCCAACACTGACAGCCGAAGGTTGTCCATCCTGCGGCGACGAGATCGTTCATCGATGCATAGTTGAAATCGTCTCGGAAGCTGAAGGAGCCTGGGCAGGCAAATGCGTTTGGGATGATCATGTTCGGCAGAAATCCAGCAGTACCAGCGCCCGTGTTAGGACATGGTACTGTCCCAGCCCGCAGATGTGGAGGTGCTAGCGGTACTAGGAGTAGCAAAAGGCATATCCATACGATCATCGTTGCGACGCGCAAAGCTTCCCTCGCGGACTAACTGCTCCAGTCTCGCATAAATACTAGTACTGACAAATTTCCGCGATTCCTGTCAGCTACTCTAAAGTAGCCTAATTCCATCTGATAGTTAGCGTGGAGCTATTCGACCCGCGGCTCATGAAACTTCTGTCCTTCTTGACGAGGAAACAAGCTTGGTTGTCTCCATTAGAGATTAGCAACGAGTTCAGGCTGGACGGGGCCAAGGTCTCAGCTAGGACCATCCATCGTTGGTTCTCGCTGCTTCGAGAGAAAGGGGGGTTGGTCTACTATCCGTATCCGCGAGCAAACGTATTAGGGCTCGCGGACGTTCTCGTGACAATCCACGGACTCAACGATCCGAGGATACTCGGCATCGTGCCTTTTACCGCATCGTTCAATGTGGAATGCAGCCTCGACAGAGGTGAACCTTTCGTTCGTCAGGGTTACTGGGTCCCAATAAACGCGATGGGAGAGTTCAGGGAGTTCTGGAGGTCCGCTCGTGAAGTGGGCATCTTAAGAGAAGTTGAATTCTATTCGAGCAGGAACACACACTTCATCTTCTCTCCGTTCGAAGATATGACCACACAGGAAGGCTCAGCCGTTTGGACGCGTCCCCCAAACAATTCATACTTCATGACCCTTATTCAGAAAAATTTCCGCGAGCCCTTCGAAGTGAGACTGCAAAAACCGATTATTGATGCACCCCTCATAATTCCCTTGGTCGTAGAGCACATCTGGGAGTATTACTCCTCTCGCCAAGTGTGGCAACTTGTTGGACAAAAACATGTGAATGAGGTTTGGAGATACACCAAGGGACTCCGAGCCCGGGACCTTCGGAGACCAGGAGCTGCTCTTCACTTCCTTCAGGATCAGTGGGATCAGCTAATGCAGAACTTCGAGGAAGTTTTCATTCAGCCACGAGTCTTCTTTGACTGGCCCTCATTGAAAAATTCCACGTTTCTCAGTGTCATAATGCATGCAAATTCCTCGAAAGCCATGCTTGAAGCAGCCTCTCGAATTTCCGAGAGATCAATAGTCACCGCTCTGAAACCCAGTATCAAACTGGACGGTACCTTCCACGTATCCTGTTTCCTTCCGAGCGACCAGTTGGCCCATGTTGCCAGAATCATCGGAGAATGCCACTCCGACAATACGCCCCCTCTGATCGCAATTCAAGACAGAACCGCAACTCTAGAATTGTTTCAGCCAAACTTCTGCAAATTGGATTGGGGCTGTTTCGATCCTTCCAGTCTTTCATGGACTTTTGATGGGCAGAAATATCTGGAGCAGGCGAAGAAGCTCAAACTGGATCGGGGCGTGCGAAGAAACGGCGCTTACTCATCTGGCCGTTACGCGAATGCGAGTCGCCGTCACACACCGAGTATCTTATCGTCCAAGGATTAGGAGTAGGCAGGGGCCACGTAAAAGGAAGCGAAGACGCTTGCGTCAGCAAGACTCCTCTACCGTCAGCGTTCAGATCGGCCAGGGGACTATATTTTGCGGTCCCGAGACTCGACTAGTATACCTAACGTGTACAGCCGCACACAAACACCTTCCACCTCAAATTCTCTGCCGGCGGGAGACTGTGATTATGGCCAAGGGTTGAGATTGACAGATTGACCGCAAGTGACGGAAAACCACCTTCCAACGTCAATGCACTGCCTTGGGAAGCGTGCTGACCGTCGCGAGTCAAACCCCCGGCTGGAACAGTGTGTGGCGAGCTGTCTTACGGTCCCAGTTTAGACTAGCTGAAAACAGGCAGCTGGTAGTCGATCGCTAGTTGAGCTAGGTCGAGGATGTTGACAGAACCATCCGCGTTGACATCGCAGGAACCACTGTACCTAGCGTCGCCCTTCACAGAGTCAAAGGCGATGGCCGCCTGGGCCAGATCGAGTATGTCGATGGCTCCATCATGGTTCACGTCAGGGCTCACGGAGACGCTGCAGGAGAATGTTCCATCTGTAGGGCGGACTGCACAGCCAGCCGCTAGAAAGCCGTCGCTTGATGGAATCGTCACCAGAAAGGCAATCCTCTGTCCGTTGTAGGTGAAGCTGATGGTGAACGTCTTGGAGAAGATCGTCTGCGAGGTGGCGTTGTCGACCGCGGTTGCAGTAATTGTTCCTGAGACAGTCCGGGTAGTAGGGTCGATGTCAAGGCCCCCTTTCAGCGAGACTGTGAGACCCTTGAATGTCTGGTTGAACGACACGATCGGGTCGCCGAAGGGCTTCATCAACGGGTACCTGTCATACCCATAATTTGAATCGCTTATGCCGTCAGGGTCCGGGCAGACATTCTGGCTAGGCCCGCTACAATTGTCCACGGCACCCGTGTTAGAGGACCAGTAGTTGCCCCCCACGGGGTATCCGCCATCCCAGTGGTTCGCCGTCGGATTATCGTCACTGTACTGTGGGAAGCCGTTCTGGAGGAAGTTGTTTCCAAAGAGAGTGATGTTGGAAGAGCCTGCGAGCCAAACGCCATTGGTGTTCCAATATAGAATGTTCTGTTCAACAATACCGTTGGTCACTTGCTGAAGTTCTATGCCATCCGCGCAGGGAGGGTCGCATGCTTGGTAGAAGGAGTCGTAGCCTTTCAGACCTGAGTGGACGTACAGGTTGCGAATCAAGAAGTATGCGGTTGTGTGGCGCATCAACATGCCTGAACCAAAAGTCGAGGTAGACGCGTCGATGTCCCAGTCGGATATGACATACGGGTCAGTCGCGGTCCCTGTCCCACTTCGGACTCCATTGGCAGACGTGAAATTACCATTTCCGTCGACCAGTATTGGTGCGTGAGGATACCGCTGGTACACGTGCACCGGAACGCTCATAGAGCGAGAGACGTTCCCGCTTGTCCCTGTGACGGTTATCTGAAAATCCTCTTCTGGACTGGTCGCAAATGGAGCGACGGCGGTAAAGACGGACGTGGCGGAGCCGCCGTTGGTCAAGCTAACACTCGTCGGGTTTAGCGAGACAGAGGGTCCCTCTGTGGGTCCGGTCGCGGTGAGGCTCACATTACCGGTAAAGCCACTCCTGCTGTCAACGAGAATCGTGGTATTACCAGACCGCTGGGATATTACGATCAGGGGAGAAGGACTGGCTCCGAACCCGAAGTATGGCGTAGAGGGTTCTGATGCCGTGATGTAGTCGAAGCTATCGGTCGACAGGGCACTTGAGCCCGGTCCGACACTGTTGAGATAGGTATTCGGATCCGCTTCGATATAGGTCGCTGCTAGGTTGCCGTTCAGGTAGGCTGAGACCGTTCCGGCTATCATGTCCAGCCTGAGATCGTACCAATTATTCGTCTGAGGATAGCAGCTTCTACTGCATAGAGAAGTTTCGAAGACAAAGGTGGAGTCTCTGAAGAGCTCGAACCCTGTCCACATGTATCGGTGCGTTGCAGTGACTACGATCAGCCGTATCTCATCACCGTAACCAGTACTACTGCCACCAATCCTCTCTCCCCTTAGCGTAACGGTCCAGTCGGATACTTTGGTGGAAATAGCGCTCCAAACGGCGGCGGTATTTTCGATATTGCTGTTCTGGGAGAGGGTTAACAGGCCATTTCCAACGGTGTAGGATGACGGAAAGCCACCGCTGGTCGTCCAGCCTCCTGCAAGCATCTCTTTCATGCTAACATAGTTGAAATCGTCTCTGAAAACATAGGGATTGGACTCTGTGAACACTGAGACTGTGAAACTATGGGACGCCTGGCCAGATGTGCCGGAGATCGTTACGTTGTAACGACCTCCTAGAGCTGTTGAGGAGGCGCTGACGCTCAGCGTCGCCCTGGAGGTGGAGGAGAGAAAGATGGTCGAGGGGGAGACGGACGCCCTCAGACCCGCGGTGTCCGTATGGGTTTGAAGCGTAACTGTTCCAGAGAAGCCGTTGATGCTGTTCAGAGTGAGATTACCTGTCGCAGAAGAGCCATGGGCCAGGATCAGGTGACTCGGGTTTCCACTCAAACTAAAGTCCGGTGTCGTGCTAGCGGGCAGACTACTAGCGGTCACGTAGTCGAAGTTAACATGCGAATACCCTGCCGCAGTCGGACTCAGCTCGACCAGGGAAGTGGCAGGATCGGGTTCAGTATAGGAACCCATGGCCGCGCCATCGAAGTACATCGTGACCTTCCCAGACACCATGTCCAGCCGCATCGTGTGGAACACGTTGAGGTCAGCAGAGTACCAGCCGTTATGGAACACCAATGCGCCGTCCCTTACGAGAGAAAAATAGCCCCAGTATCCGTCCGCCGCGTACGTGTAGGAATGCTGACTGGTTCCTACGGTCATCCGGATCGTTCCAACCCAGCTTCCTGAAAACTCAGACCATGCGGCCCGCCACGTAACAGTCCAGTCAGAAACCCCCTGCGGAACGTTGTCCCAGCAGACGGCGTCTGCATCATCCTTTAGGGAGAGAATTCCGTTTCCCACGCTGTATGAGGAAGAGGGTCCTCCCCCGCACTCTGTCCAGCCGGCCGCAATCGTGTCGCTAATGGACGAGTAGTTGAAATCGTCCCGGAACGCGAATGGGGTTGAAGAAGCCCAAACTGAAACCGTTCCCGCCATGTAAGGCAGAACGGAGGCGAGTGTCAGGCAGACGATTATAACAAGGCGGACTATCGGCCAGGCTCGTTTTCGAACCTTAGAACCAGTCATCGCCGATGCCTCCCTTCTACCAAAGATGGGTATGTCGCGGTGCATTCGTGAATATTAACTATCCGAGTACACCCGGTTCGGGTTGTCACCGGTTTGAACACAAACGGCGAGCCGCTCGGCGATAGCCGCGGGTTGAGATGGATAGAAGTGCATTAGTCCACGGCTCTACTAGCCGAAAACAGGCAGCTGGTAGTCAATCGCTAACTGGGCCAGGTCGAGGATGTTGACAGAACCATCCGCGTTGAGATCACAAGAAGCACTGTACCCAGCGTCGCCCTTCACAGAGTCAAAGGCGATGGCCGCCTGGGCCAGGTCGAGTAGGTCAACGACCCCGTCATGGTTCACGTCAGGGGCCCGCGAGATAGAACAGGCGGCCGTGTTGGTGGAGACGTTTACGGTGCATGCTGTGCCCAGCCAGGAAGAGCCTGTGGGTATGGTCAGGACAAACCTCGCGGTCGAGCCAGACCCATAGCCAACAGTTATGCCGTAGGTCTTCGAGAATAAGACCGCTCCTGTAGTGCTGTTGGTTGCAGTTACCGAGACAGTACCAGTCACAGTGCCTGAACTAATGGTGAGACTGCCTGAGGCCGTTACCGTTACTCCCTGAAAGTTGACCGCGGTGCTGATTGTTGGGTCAACCGATACCGCGACCTGGAGCATGGTGGACTGTTGGTAGGGCCCGCTTGTTCCGTAAATCGTAACTTTGTAATTCCCCACCGGGCCATTGGCAGCGCACTTGAGGTATTGGTATGCTGAACCGCTTGCGGGTTCGGTCACAGTCAATCCTGAGGTGTTGCTCGATGCAAACACACAACTCACAGCTGCGGACGAGGAGGCTACCTGCAACAGAATACTGTTCGATAATCCGTTAAGCCAAGTCACTGTTGTGAGAGTCTGCCTCTGCGAGCCGAGAGGTATCTCGAGAGAAGTCGGGTTCGCGGAAACCGAAAAGTAGGCAAGAGTGACAACTACCGTCAACGATGTGCCGTGCCATAGCAAACCACTCGAACCCGTTATCTCTATAGGATACGAGCCTGGAGGAGTAGAATCTGATACGGTGACCGTTAGCGTCGATATGGCCGAGCCTCCGGACGAAAGGCTAACGGTGGCAGGGTTGAGCGAGGCTGAGAGGGTCGGTGGATAACTCACAGAGTCAGACAGCGAGACGTTTCCGGAAAAACCATTGATGCTTTTCAGTTGAATAGGAAAAGTTCCCGCGGAACCCTGAGAGACCGTTAGAAAGCATTGGACTCCACAACCGCTACCGGCCATGACTGAGAAGTCCTCAATTGTGACGATCAGAGTCATCGTCGTCGAATGTGTCAGTGAGCCACTAGTGCCAGTAATCGTGATGTTGTAATAACCAACAGGTATAGAGTCTGTCGAGGAAATGTCGAGATCGGACACACATGCGTAGTAACAACTGCCGTCCACCAAGCCCATAGTTGATGGCGAGATCGAAACTGACCCCGTGAAACCGGCAGGCGCTGCGGCCGAGAGAGACACATCTCCGGTGAACCCGCTGCCGCCCACACTAACAGCGCTGAGTAAACCCCAAAAACCCGGATTGATTGGAACAATCGAAGGACTGACAGCCATAGAAAAATCGGCACTCGAGGCTGGGCTCGAGGTCCCCAAGACGACAGCTGGACCAATGGCAAGCAGGGTAGTGATTGTTGAGACAACTAGGAGACAGACGACCATTCCGGAACGCGGACTTCTAACGGTCACGATCTATCACGATATTGATCGGGCAATCCAACGCAGAATATAAGCAGCATGTGTACAGTTGACCACATGTTTTCCGGTTTGTAGCACAGCCGTATCAGGCCCTGGGATATCTGGAGAGAGAGCCGCCCCGACCCCACCCTACTCGAAGCGTCTCGACCAAGGAAATAGTGAGAGACAAGTCCTGAGGCCCATTCTTATATCAAGACCCACTAGTCCCGACCTGAGGTTGCTTGAACCCCAGCTTTCTTGTCTCTGAAGAAGCTCTCAAGTCCTTCATAAGAGAAGACATCGGATATGCCGACATAACCTCTGACGCACTCGTAGACCCGGAGATGCTGGCCGAAGCGAGCATCCTCTGTAAAGAAGAAGCAGTAGTGGCGGGGATCGAGGAAGCGCTTTCGCTTCTCCGACTTGCTGGCTGCGAGGGGTCCGCAAAGGTCCAAGATGGTGGACACACAACGGCCCGCAAGGAGATTCTTCTGGCGCACGGCCCTGCACGTGCGCTACTCAGCATAGAACGGACACTGCTGAATCTGATATCCCACATGTCAGGAGTTGCAACGGCAACCGCGGAGCTGGTCTCGACAGCCAAGAGGGAAAGCGGAGGCAAGGTCAGAGTGGCCTGTACAAGGAAGACCCTTCCCGGCCTGAGGCATTTCGAGAAGAGAGCAGTAGAGCTCGGGGGCGGAGATACACACCGTCTCAGACTCGATGACGCTGTACTCATCAAGGACAATCATCTCACCCTAGCAGGCTCTATACGAGAAACGGTCCGCAAGGCCAAGACAAGAGTGAGCTTCACGAAGAAGATCGAGGTCGAGGCGACGACCCCTGACCAGGCCGTCGAAGCAGCAGAGGCAGGCGCTGACATCGTGCTCCTCGACAACATGACGACTCAAGAAATACAGAGATCGCTTAGTCTGCTGGAGGCGAAAAGTCTCCGCGAGCGAGTCCTCGTCGAAGCATCGGGTGGCATCACTCGAGAGAATATTGCCAGCTATTCGAAGACTGGGGTGGATGTTGTTTCAGTAGGTGCGATAACTCACTCGGCTAGAGCCATCGATATGAGTATGGAAGTACACGCTTCCAAGAAGCGTGGCTAACGACCGGTGGTTTGAATGTCGGGCGATGGCGAATATCATGGTCTCATTGTTCGAGAAGGTATTCGGGACCCGACTGTATTCCAAGGGATGACTGTACTTGGAACAAAGACTGGTCAGAATTGGACTCTGATCAAGATAGGCATTGAGCCGAAAGCCATTTCGAGAGTGATTCGGGAGGTTCAGTCGAATCTCTTGAGCGAAAAAAGGGTGCCTTACTATGCACACTTTTACAGAGGTGAAGAACTGATCATAGTCTTTCCAGATCGGGCCTTTCACGTGTCACCCGAGGAGGATAGTTGGAAAGAAGCAATCTCCTATGGAGAATCTTTGGGCGTACCAAGGGCCGAGCTAGATTTTAGGCCTTGCAGGTTCCGGGACGAGACGTTCTAGCTCTTGGACTCGGTTGCTGACACGTATTCTGATCGTCTGCGAAGCTTCCTGCTCTCGCACAGAATCTGGCATCGGTTCATAGAGTTTGACGAGCCGGTCAAGACTGTCGAACAGGCCGCACGAAAGGTCGACGTGGAACAGATCGTCAAGTCCATTGTCCTAGTCGACTCCAACGACGCGCCTTTGCTTGTGATCCTTCCAGCAATAAACAGAATTAGCTACAAGAAGATCAAGGCACTTCTCGGCGTCAAGGATGTTCGACTAGCCAACGAAGAGGAGGTCCTCACGTATTCAGGATACCCCGTCGGAGGAGTCCCACCATTCAACCAATTGAGACGAGCACTCGTGGAGCGGGAAGTTCTCAAAAATCCCACCGCAATAGCTGGGGGCGGAGACATCAACAAACTCGTGGAGTTGCATACCAAGGATATCATCGAGATCCTCAAACCGACGATCGCAGACCTCACCCACGAGAGTAGGTAGGACCTCCCAGCTGATGAAAAGCAAGGATCAGTTAGTCAAGAAAGCAGAAGACATCCGGGAACGAGAGCATAGGCTCAGACCAAGCCTCCGTCTGAAAACTCAATCTGAAATTGTGGACTTCATTCATGACAGGGGACTTGTTTCGGCGCTTGGAGGCAACGAGCTTCCAAGCCTCATCAGCGCTGTGATGGGCAAGGCCTGGAGACCGTCGTCGAAGGGTTTCAGCGGCTGGTTGGACTGGTGGTCCCTCAAGATAGAGGGCAAGCAGATAGCCCGCATCTCTAGTGAGATCGAGAGGAGAGACGACATTCTCGCATCGAGAGTTTTCAGAAGGACGAAGACCTTCCTCTCCGACAAGCTCTGGCCAGTACTCGACTCAATAGTAAGGCATCAGAGAGAGCTCGTCGCGAAGGGGAAGATCCTCTCGGCTCTCGAGAGGAAACTGCTAGAAACAATCGGGGCCGAAGGACCAATCCGTACAGACCAGTTGAGAAAACGGCTCAAACTCGAAGCCAAGGAAAACAACTACAAATTCCACCGCTCGCTGACAAACCTCGAAACCCACGCTCTAATAGTCGGCGCTGAGGATCCACACCCAGAGAAACATCTGCACGCCAACATCTGGCAGACATGGGAGGAGCGGACTCATAACCTAGCGGCACATGCTACTCTCTCCTACCAAGAGTCAGTATCAAGATTGCTCGAAGCGAGCATCGAGGCTTGCGTGATCATCCGCGAGGACCAGATCCCAGAATGGTTCGAGTGGAGCACTGATATCCAAGCCGCCAAGGAGAATCTCTTACACAGCGGAAAGATTAGGCGGGCCGATTCCTACCTAGTCGCATCACGGGTCCCGGATGCGTCGAATCGACACTTATCGTGAGACAGGCACCCAGCTCTGCAAAGAGCCGCCGTATCAGGAAATACGTCCCGGCTTCGAATCTCTTAGCAGATGATCGAACGTTTTTAGATAGTGAGGCTTTGATGTTCCGACGACGCTGTTTCCATGGCCCTCTTCAACAATCCAGTGATCGTTGATCTTCTGGCCAAGTATAGGCCTATCGCCGCCATGACCTATTCCTCGTCCCTCCTCGGCTGGGACCTAGAGATCAACATGCCTGAAGCTGGAGCCGCTGCTAGGGGCAAAGCACAGGCCGAGCTTGAACTTCTCCGACAGAAGATGACCCTAGACCTTGCAAGCCTCGTCGACAAGGCTGAAAAGCAGGAGAAGCTCAGCGACGCGGAAAAGGGGATCATTAGGGTCCTAAAGAGAGACATTCAGTTCTACCAGAAGGTCCCGCCAGACCTGCTTGAGGAACTCCAGAAAGCAATAACAGAAGCGGCTATTCCGTGGAGAGAGGCCCGGGAGAAGTCCGAATTTCAAATCTTCCGGCCCCACCTGGAAAAGATAACTGAGCTAAAGCGGAAACAAGCTGAGCATCTAGATCCGTCGACGCATCCCTACAATGCGTTGCTGGATCTTTCTGAGGAGAGTCTAACTACTTCTGATCTCGACAAGATTTTCGGCGAACTGATCCCGGAGCTCAAGAGAATTCTTGCAAAGACCCTTGCCGAAGGAGCATTTCCGGAGAAGCATCCGCTGGAAGATGTTGACTATGATGTACCAGCGATGAAGCAGGTGAATGAGAAACTTCTGTCGCTGCTGGGTATGCCTATGAACAGATTCCGGCTGGACGTTTCTACCCACCCCTTCTCGACGAGGATCGCAGGCGATGATGTGAGAATAACCACTAGATACGAGCCCAAGAACTTCAAAGCCCCGATCTTCGGTCTTATCCACGAATGTGGCCACGCCCTCTACGAGCTCCAGGTGGACCGTGAACTGGACTTCACGCCCATTGGGGGAGGAGTATCCTCGGGAATACACGAGTCCCAATCCCGTTTCTGGGAGAATATTGTGGGAAGAAGCAGACAGTTCGTATCGCTGGCTTACCCGCCCCTCAAGCGGAGCCTCAGCTTCCTATCACTCTACGAAGAGGACCAGCTATACTACTACATCAATAGTGTAAGACCCAGCCTCATCAGGGTCGAGGCAGACGAACTCACATACAACTTCCACATCGCGATGAGATACGAACTAGAAAAGAAACTCCTAGAAGGAACCATCAACGTCCCAGAACTCCCAACAGTATGGGACGACATGATCGAGGACTACATCGGCAAGCGACCACGAAACAGCGCTGAAGGAGTCTTACAGGACATCCACTGGAGCTGGGGACAGTACGCCACCTTTCCCAGCTACTCCCTCGGAAACGTAGTCGCAGGCATGCTCTGGAACACTTTGACTGAGAAGCAGCTACTCCCTATCGAAGGAGAAGAAAGCCTACCCGGCTTGAAGAACTGGCTGGCAGAAAACCTTCACAAGCCGGGCGCGACATATCCACCTAAAGAACTGCTTACACGAGTCTTCGGGAGGGGGTACGAGCCATCAGGATTGGTAAACTATCTCGAGAACAAATACCTCAAAGTGAACTGAAGAGCGACGTACGCTACTGACGACTTCTCCGTGCTCTTGGGTGAGAAGAGCTTGAAGCCCGTGACTCCGTCAGACATCGTCGTGAGCTATGAGCCTGAGTGGCAAGGAATGTACCTAGAGGAGAAGAGAAGAATCTTGGAGGCTATCGGGCACAAGGTGGACGCGATCGAGCACATTGGCAGTACATCCGTCCCCGGAATGAAGTCCAAGCCTATCATCGATATTCTCATCGCTGTTCAGGACCTTGACCTTGTCGCATCTTGTGTTGAGCCTCTTCGGACGATAGGATACGAATATCGCCCGATGAACAAGGAGATTATTCCGGACACTGAATATTTCCGCAAAGGATCATCGGGAGCAAATACTCACCACATTCGAATGGTCAAGACTGGAAGCTCACTTTGGTCGGAGTATATTCTCTTTCGGGACTATCTGCGAAATCACCCAGAGGCTCGCAGAGAATATGAGCAACTCAAGGAGGCCGCTTATGAGAAGCATGGCAGATACCTGCCCTTAGATGCAAAACGAAGTTTCATCGAGTCCATACTAGCAAAAGCTGATTCAGAGCGGCAGGCACATCAAACGCGAGAAAAGAGAAGCTAGGCTAGTTCCAACATCCGCTCGATGGAGAGTCTTGCCTTATCGGCAATCTCTCCGGGAACTCTGACCTCGTAGACCATGTCCCGCAGCGACCGGTAGACCTTCTCCAGAGTGATAGTCTTCATGTACTGGCAGACAGCGTCCTCCTTGACGGGCAGAAACGTTTTGTCAGGATTCTCCTTCCTCATACGATGAAGAATGCCGGTCTCGGTCGCCACCAAGAACTTGCTTGCCTGTGACTGACGTGCGTGGCGGACCATGCCCTCAGTGGAGTAGATCTGGGTCAAAGGCAGATCGAAGTCGCCTTTCTCGGAGAAGTAGAGGAATTGCGTGACGCATCCGCACTCGGGATGGATCAGGAACTCGGCGTCTCGATTCTCTCGCAGCTTAGTATTGATAATATCAGGAGTGATGCCAGCGTGGACGTGGCACTCGCCGGGCCAGACTTCCATCTTACGACCCGTCTTCTCCATCACATATGCTCCGAGAAACATGTCGGGCAGGAACAGAATCTCCCGATCCCGAGGAATACTATTGACCACCTTGACAGCATTACCTGAAGTACACGCATAATCGCTCTCAGCCTTGACCTCAGCACTCGTGTTGACATAAGAGACAACGACAGCCTTCGGATGTTCTTTCTTCCAAGCCCGAAGCGTATCAGCATCAATGGTCGCAGCCAGCGAACATCCGGCTCCAAGATCCGGAAGCAGAACAGTCTTTTGGGGAGAGATGATCGACGCGGTCTCGGCCATGAAATGGACCCCACAGAACACGATCACATCAGCCGGGGTCCTCGCCGCGGCCTGAGACAGGCCGAGAGAGTCGCCCACAAAATCCGCAATATCCTGCACATCCGGCACCTGGTAATTGTGCGCCAGTATAACCGCGTTCCTCTCACTCTTCAGCCTCAGAATCTCCGCTACCAGCTCCCTGTTTGCGTCAGACTGGAGCGAGGCCTGCAATACTCTTCAACTAGCTAGCTGCGAAAACTTCGGTTAAAACGTTCCCTTACAGGTCATGAAGAGGTAGACAAGAATCAAAGCAAGCCAGTTGGCGTAGTAGCCTCTCCAGACTCCTACCATGGAATAGAAAGAGACCGGAGTGAAGAGTCCGGCCGGTGCAACGAAGCTCGCGTTTCCTTGCCCGTAGCGTGCGAACGGGCCTCTCTTGTCCCGAGCCTAGCCAGCCAGGCGTAGAGAAGACCGAACGGGAGTACCGTAGATAGCGGCGCCAAGAATGTGCAGATACCCTTGTTAAGCGTTGCCAGCCCAGGTCTGGCAGATGGAGAAAGAAGGCGAGGATTGCTAGTACAACAACCTCGTACGCAACCAGGCCCAACAAGACTCCTGTCGTAGCTCACCGACGCAAGGGCATCAATCGGCGCCATCGAGAGACAGGACCAGGATTCTTTTTATTCCACCGGACCAGGTCGAGCGCATCCCTGCTGGAACTGGGATACCGGGATATCCCGAGTCGTCCCGCACGATCTTTAACAATCCATGAAGAGGCAAGTCTTAAATTGTTAAACGCCTGACCCAGAGTCTGCACATGTCGAGCCCTATCAGGCGATATCTACCGCACCTTCTGGTAGGACTCACTATAAGCCTCATTATGGTAGGAGCCTACATGGCTGTCGGATTCGCCAGCCTCACCGCGCCAAAGGCAATATGGTCAGCAAACCCGGTCACCATAACTTTCTCAAGCAGCGCGGGCATCGGCAGCTCGGGTAGTGTCGGAGAGTTTGTCAAATGCGCACCAAAGCTAACAGATGTGGTATTCCACACTACGGTCAGCAACCCATCAAAGATTAGCCTCACAATTGGTCCACCGGGCGAAGCGACATGCGGCCCATCCCCCGACGCCGTCACTGTGACAGCGCACTGTCTCGTGGGTGCGATCGATTGTAAAGGATTGTACACAGGCACCATAACGATACTCGATGGATACAGCACGATCCCGCCGGGCCTAGCTGTCGCAATAGTCGTAACTTAGACGAACAGTATTTTCAGAATGGAGACACAGACACTCTCTGTCCGACTAGGTGCGCTAGTCTGAACATCGCGGCCTATGCAGTAGCATCACATACTCGTATCTCTGACGGGCTATTGGGGACTCTGGGAGCGACCCCCGGTTGCTAGCTACTCGAACGGAACCGGCAGCCGTTGAAGTCGGAGATCACCGGAAACACAGCACCTCCAACATCTCACCGTCATGCTTTGAAACTGGGACCGTCGCTTCGCCAAGTACTACGACCGAGTTCGTTGTCACGTCGCAGTCCCGAGACTAGGCCTTCGTCCCGGTCAGCTGGGTCATCGTTGACACTTGCAGATTGTACGGGACCTTCCAGGCAGGACTAGCCACGGGCATCACTACTGATAACCGTCACTCTAGAACTTGCAAAACTGACACACGTCAGCGTCGGGATAACGACGGGAATCTACTAGACCATATTCAGGAATTTATCGTGACGCATTCTCCAAGAGCTATCGGGCCCTATCCATAGAGTCCCTTAGGCCTAGTGTCCTTCGGCGTTATCTTCTGCTTCCTGACAAGAGTCTCCGGGACCTTGACTCTAGTGATGGGCTGGTTGTTGACTATGTATAATGGGTCGCCGTCGGGTCCATACTTGTCCGTCCGGAGGATGCCTGTGACTTCGAGTTTAGCCCTCAACACTGTTCCATCGGACAGCTCGTATACGTTCCATCTCTCCGGGCCGACGCGCTCAAAGTCGACGGAAGTGGTGTTCGTCGTACTAGGGTCGATCGATGTTGGCGGAGGATTCGTAGGCGTACCCCGAAGAGGTCTAGGACAGATAGTAGTGAAAAGGTTCTGGCTCGACCAGGCATAGATTGGCTGGCCGCTGGGATCATACTCGTCAGCCTTGAAAATCTTCGGAATGACCAGACGACCGAAGAGTAGCGTCCCATCCTCCAGCTTGTACTTCACCCACGGCTCGTCCCGGACGCTGAACTCTATCGCGTTCGCCTTCGTCAGGTCGGCCTGAGCCTGCATGGCCATACTCCCCTCCAGCTAGGTTCTATTACTTTGGCTTCTCAACCTTCCAGGTGTTCTTGAACATGCTTCTCTGACCATTCATGCCCGCAGTGCTTGCACTTGTAAACGTACTGGAATTCCTCTATGTCCAAGACTATAGGTCTCGCATCATGGACGATGACGGGTATCACCATACTCCGCAGGTCAGCCGCAGGTCCTCCAATACGGTGTTCCATTCTAGGAATAGGTTCACGGTCGAAGCCAACCCTTCTCTTGTCCTCGAGTTTGATGTGGAATCTGCGCCCACATCCCGGGCAATGCCTGAAGAACTCCATCAGGAACTCTAGCGATAGAATTGGTCGAAGCGATAAATATCAGCTTCGGTCCTCGTCTGCTTGTAAGAGAATGACTCTTCAATCCGCTAGTCAACTGACTAAGGCCTCTAGGGTCCTTGAGACTCCAGCGGCCGACCCGAAGACGTCAGAGAACCATTTCAGTTCGCGTCTCGCATTCGAAACTGACCCTTCCGATGTCTACGCTGACGTGCTGAACGGGGTCCCGTCGATAGCTATAATCGACGCCAGAACACCCGACGCGTACGCGCGTGGACACGTTCCCGGGGCGATAAGTCTCCCCTACCGGACGATCGACACGTCAACAACCGCCCTCCTTCCATTACACAAAGTCTTAGTGATATACTGCGACGGCGTCTACTGCAACGCTTCGACGAAGGCCGCTGCCAGACTGACGGCGCTAGGTTTTCGGGTGAAGGAGATGCTTGACGGCATGAGCGGTTGGAGAGCCGAGGGCTACCCGGTCGAAGAGACGGTCCTCCAACTGTCCGCGCAGAACTCGCGATAGAGGTAGGTGGCTGGGCAGGCACAGCTGTCCTGGTCGATTCTCCAGTTTTTCTCGAGAGGTTTTTTATCGGCTGGTTATGAGCCGGTCGAGGATTTGGTTCTATCGACGAGTCTCACGGTCCTCGTGGTGGGTGTCTTCTTCGGAATCTACGGTCTGATACTATCAGACCGGTTCCACAAGCCGTCAGCTGCAGTCCTCGGTGCCACCCTTATGGTTGGTACTGGTGTGCTGAGCGAGACCGAACTTTTCTCGGCGATAAACTGGACAGCGCTAGGCGTGTTGCTCGGCATGTTCATCATCGCCTCGTCACTCCGCGAGGCCGGCTTCTTCGAATGGATGGGCCTCCACCTCGCCCGGTCAGTCGACGTCCACCCCGTCCTCATGTACGTCCTCCTACCACTCTTGACCGCTGGCATGGCCAGCCTTCTCGACATTGTCACGGTCGCGCTCTTCATCGTCCCATTGACTGTGCAAGTGTTTGACGGTCTCGGAATCGATCCCATCCCGTTTGTCATAGCCGAAGTATTAGCCGCGAACGTGGGAGGAATCGCAACAATGGTCGGGGATCCGACGAACGTGATTATAGGAACCGGTCTGAATCCACCTCTCTCCTTCAACCAGTTTCTCGCAAACACTGCTCCCGTAGCGCTTGCGATTCTCGCAGTGAACACTTCCATGCTATACCTGAAAAATCACGGATTCCTCCATCGAGACGCTCTCCGAAGGCATAGAGAGAGACAACCATTGCAGCTGCCCAGCCCTTCAGGGGCTGTAAAGGATCGGGGGCTTCTCCAGGTCAGCATGGTCAGCCTCGGGCTCGCCGTGAGCTTCCTCATCGTCCACACTTTCCTTGGAGTCTCAGCAGCCCTAGCAACCTTGCTGCCGTCGTTCATCATCCTGGTCTACGAATCATCCCGGCAGAGCGAGCTGCGAGATGTTCTAGGACGGGTCGACTGGCAGGTATTCTTCTTCTTCGGTGGCCTATTCATCCTAGTTGCAGGGTTCGCGAAGACCGGGCTTCTAGTCAGCCTCGGCAACTGGCTCACCCAGCAGTCAAGCGGAAACCTTGTCCTATCAGTTACCCTCGTCTTGTGGACAACGGCCCTCATCTCTCAGATCGTCGATAACGTTCCACTCGTCACAGTCTTCATCCCCGTCATCACGACGATGGCTGCAGTCTCAGGCATGGCGATCGCACCTCTAGCCTGGGCACTAGCTGTCGGAACGGGGATCGGGGGAATGGCAACGCCGATCGGGACCGCGTCCAACTTGGTCGCGCTGAACATTCTCAACAAGGACAGTAAGAGACTCGGCTTCGCCAGATTCGCAAAACGGTCCATACCGCTCACAATACTCGACCTCGCCATCGCCAACATGATCCTCATCCTCAGACTTTAGATCGAGGAATGAAAAGGATCACTTGTAGGATGGCTTAAAGGGACAAAGGTCGGACGTTGAACGTACTAGGCTGTACATTTCCAGCGTGAGGGACCCAGCTGACGGGTCTGCCTCGGTGGTCTACCTCTTCTCGTTCCGTCGGTGGCGCATGATGGTTGCGAATAGCTACGAGACCCGCCAAGACTGAGAGCAGTCCAACATAGGGTGCGACCAACGCGAGTCTATCCGCTGGCAGTGCTGTGCCTCCCACCGAGGACGATGGATTGACGACGAACGATCCCAGCATGGTAGCAGGATGGACCGAGCAGTAGTAGGTGTAAGTGCCGGGCGCGAAGCTGACTGTAAAGGTTAGAACGGTCGAGGTTGAGAAAAGACTGGAGCAAATGTCTGCCCCTGAACAGTCCGGGGAAGGACCGTTCTTGTCGACATCCACAAACCACTGGTGCGGAGCGCCGTCACCACTGCTGAGCCTCAGAGTGATACTGTCTCCTTGGGTGACCGTAATGGTGGGGTTGGGCTTGCTCGTGGTGCCGTTCCATGCAGAGATGAAGCCTGTGAGTGTGATCGTACTGTTTACGCCCGCTGCCTTAGGAATGAGCGTGATGCTCGTCGACGCTAGGAGTGCTGCCCCCAGCAAGAGGGCTGTGAACAGAGTTATGGAATACCCACGGTCTATCATGCAGAAGTTCCGATCGGGGTAGGAGGTTAATAAGACTATGGTAGAGTACGAGCAGATAAGTTGATCGAGTAGAGAAGCGAAGTCGAGAAGGAGAGCCGACAAGGTGGAGAGTCGTGCAGAAAACTTGAACAGCGATCTAGTCCAATAGCAGAGTCGTTTCCGGTCCTCGGGGTCGAAACAGTATTCTTTTCTATTCCCCAGAGCACGCCCGAAGACCAGATACGAAAGATTCTCTAGAGGGTGTGAAGGCTTGAGTGATGTGCTCCGGCGTGTGAAGGGCTTCTTCGTGCCTGGTGAGAAGAACGCGTTTCTCCGCATTCAGGAGCTGGCCGGGCTTGCCGAGGAGGCGCTTCAACTACTCGTCAAGATACTCGCAACCCCGAGCCACGGTCTCAAGGACATCGAGAGCTACACAGAACGGATCAACATATTGGAGAAGGACGGGGACAAGATTACCCGGTCTCTTGAAGAGATGATTGGGCGAGGCTCGATGACTGCAAGCCTAGACTATGACTTCGGACGATTAGCCGACAACGTAGACAGTATTCTAGACCGGGCGCACGGTCTCTCCAGGCAGCTCCGGCGTGTGACGCGGCGTCCGTTGAGAGAGGCTAAGGAGTTCGACTCGGACATCCGGAAGGAGCAGATCAGCCTCATCGAGATAGGTCTCGCCCAGCTCCGCATGTTCAGAAAGCTATTGAACACAGCAGGTTCTGACCGGAAACAGGCGATAGACCTGGCGCGCCAGATCGAGATCCTAGAGGAGCAAGGAGACGATGTCAAGGATGCGATGCTGGACGAGATCTACGGGTCGTGGGAGAAACTGGACTACGCCTCGTTCCACAACTATCTCGAGACCACCATAGAGGCTGATGACATGCTGGATCTCTGCGAAGACGCTTCCGATCTTGTCATGGCTATCACGAAAGCTTTGGGCGCTTAGGGCATAGAATGACCGTGCCGGTTGATACTGCCTCACTGGTACTCGCGGGTCTATTGGGCATGGTCGTAGGGGGAAACAATCTCTCTGCATGCTGCGGCACAATAATTGGAAGCGGAATGGTTCGTCGCCGATCCGGAATACTCCTAGCAGTAGCCGGCTACATGACGGGACTGGTAATAGAGGGCCCTAAGCTCTTCCGGGTCACGGAAGTCTTTCTCCCAGCCAACACTTCCACCGGTGCCTTCGCGATCCTGCTCGCATCACTGCTAGTCTTCCTCGGAGGCGAATTCTTCAAAGTCCCCCTCTCACTCTCCAAAGCGCTCACGGGCGCAATTCTCGGCGTCAGCGCCTCTCTAGGAATACTCGGCCAGACCAGATACCTTGCCCTAATCCTCGGTTTCTGGTTCCTCGTCCCACTGGTCGCAACCGCACTGGGAGTTCTAATGATCGTCGTTGATGATCGGATGAGCCCAAGGAATCTCTGGTTCAAGCTGACACTGCTTAAGGCAGGACTGTTGCCGCTGGCATTTCTCTCCGCCTACGTTCTCGGCGTCAATACTCTCGGCCTCATCGCCGGAGTACCCTACCATCAGAGCTTCGACGCAACAATAGCTGTGGGACTAGGAGCAATCCTCGGCGCGTTTCTTCTAGGCAGAGGAGCGCTAAGAAGGCTGACGGAGGGCATATTCAGCCTCCGCTATCCCAACGCGTTCTTCGCTCAACTCGTCGGATCCGTCACAGTCGAATTGGCCAACCAGCTCGCGGTACCATTGTCCATCACCGAGACAGTGTCCTCCGGTATCATCGGATCAGGATTGGCGCGCAGGATGAGAGTCCTGAATGTCCGCAACATATTCCTCATCATATCCAGCTGGATCATCTCACCCATAGCAGGATTCCTGCTAGCCTACGTCATAACAAAGCTTCTGTAGACCGAAGAACTATTGGGATCAGCCGAACAAGCTGTATCCCAGGATACTCGAGAGGTACTGGCAGTCACTTTGACTAGTTGCATTGTGTTTAAAATTGCGTCGAACCATATGAAACGACCGAGCGAAACGGCGAGCGTTCTAAATTGGCACCCTCCTTTGACGAGGAATCTGACAAGCATAGGCACGTTTCAGGCCTTGTCAAATTTGTAATCTTAGCCCAGGCAGCCATCATACTCTCATTTACCGTCTGGACGTACCAGGAATACCTGAACAACGTGTATCTCCAAGAATACATCATAGGCCTCTTAAAGACAAGCCTCATCGCAAATGCGATCTTGTCCTTGGTAACGATCTCAGTATTCGCGCTCGGCACGTTCACCTTGCTTGGATCAATGAGCAGCAGACATCGAGAGAACGACGAGTGGAGCGTTTCGCCACAGCCTGCAGACAAGGGCCTTGAGCTATTGTCTGTACCGTCGGTGCCCGTTCTGGACACAGTTGAACCCCCAACCCCTAAGGCGCCGAGAACGAGCCGACGACGCCACCGGAAACCGAGAATAAACGCCGATGATCTTTATCGCTCCATGCTTCAACACGCTGACGATCACAGATAATAGTCCAACACTTCTCTCGAAGACTCGCCACCCAGAGACAATCTCAAGGCCCACGCGCTCATTCCTAACCCCCTTTAGTAACAGTAACTCGCCTGGCCTGATCACACGTTCATCGCGTGGACTAGGGGAGTCCAAATAGTCTTGGGCAGGGTCTGGTATGGTACGTCTATTCCCAAATCGGAGCAGCACTCTAAACAGATGGGAGAACGGAATTGGAATCGGTCGACCAAGACTCTCCAAAGGCACGATTCCGATTCGGGTTTTCCGGTAAGCGTAAACGCGCAAAACCGCTCGAACAAACGGCTAGCCTCAGTGTCTCATCGGATGATATTCTGGATAGTCTCACAAGACAGGCGTCGTCCCAAGTAGGAGTCGGAGAACAACAGACGCAGAGCCTCGAACTGATAGGCGAAACCGATGAGCAAGGTCTGTTCTCTGAACCGACTCTCGCAACCGTGGGACATACAAGACTAGAGACGGGAAGAAATCTTGGGCGCTACGCCATTGTTCTGATGTGTCTCGGAGGACTAGCAATAGTCTGGCTCTACAGCTCCGGAACACAAATCTTCGAGGCGATCCAATGGGACGCCATAGTCCAGAAGACGGGAGTTCAATCGGTGTTTGCCAATCCTGCCCAGATCGCGATCATGTCCATCTTCGCAATGATAATTGCTCTCTGGATCGCGTACAGGCGAAGAGCTTCACGCCTTCAAATCCCAATCTGATAGTCAGTGGCTAAGCGGGACTGGTCGACTGAGCGACCAGCCGGAGTTGGCGTCTGCTGCCCAAGGTTCTATGATGTCTAGATTCTTATCATGCCGGGAACGAACAACCAGACATCCTCCCTGCGACATGGACGGGCTTCTCAGCTTCAACCTCGTCTTCAACGTTAAGAGTCGGTCAGAGCTTTGGTCTAACAGAATGCCCCATTATCAGGTCGGACATTTTTCGACTCCCGGGCGGACCATGTCTACGAACATGTTCGATGGAATGGGCAGATCGGGATGGCGACGTGAGCGCATCATCTCGACTCCTGAGACTGTCTGTCCAATGTGCAGGAGGGTCAGACGACTGTCGGGCGAACGCCGATGTGCGATACACCTCAAAGCCGCGACCCTGGAGACTCATCACCCCGAGTTTGACACCAAGAGTATAGTCGGCTCGAGCCCGCCGGGGGTCTTTGTAGGCCGGTTTGGCTATCCGAAAGTCTTCGTCGGACCCATGGTCCCGCCCGTCTCGGGGGACACGACGATTCTTGACACGCCGGAATGGTGGATGGGTAAGGGCTTCGACGAGATCGTCGACTATCGGTACAGTCTCCTCCGCGGCTACAGCAGAGCCGACATCTTGGACGCACGTGAGGGTAGCAAGATCATCGATACATTGCAGGAGGTTGCGATGATGACAAAGCCTGTTGAGACAGAGCTAGTCCTCGCAAAGCCTCCCCGTAAGGTCTTGGACATGCGTGAGGATTCCCAACCCTTCGGCCCCATCGCGCCACTAGCCTCCTTCCAGACCGGAAACTCTTCCGTTGACGACAGGATCGAGAAGGCATTCTACGACCGAGATCTACGAGCAGACGACGCGGTCCTCCAGCTCTACAGGGACAATGTTCTGGTGACCAGGATTCAGAGAGCCTTCAGCCTAGGCATGTTCGGTGAGGGTAAGAGGAGGAAGCTTGTACCCACCCGCTGGAGCATCACAGCAGTCGACAGCAATCTCAGCCTGAGGCTGATGGCCCGGGTCAGACACTACCCGCCCATCGGCGAGTATCGCGTCTACAAGTACACCTACCTCGACAACGTCTACGTTGGAATCCTCACCCCCGAGAGCTGGAGGTTTGAATGGATCGAGGCCTGGTTCGAACCCGAACTCCTCGCCACAAGCTTCCCAGACGTAAACATGGACAATGATGTTGAGACGATCGACTACACCACCCCCGGAGGATACCGGCCCGTAATGCTGGGAGACTCAGAAGGATACCGAGGACGGAAAACCTACGCAAAACCCGGAGGCTGCTACTACTCTGCAAGACTGGCCGTCTCTGAACATCTCGACTCGATAGGAAGACAAGCCGGAGCAATAATGCTGAGAGAGATCCACCCCGGGTACATAATGCCAGTCGGGGTCTGGAATGTTAGGGAGAGCCTGCGAGCACTCCTGAAGACAAGATTCGAACGGTTCGACTCAATGGACGCAGCGCTGAACTACGCGACGACAATACTCGAGATACCAAAACGTGGCTGGATCGAGACCTCAGCTCTTCTACAGAAGGCATACTTCCAGAGAAAAATCAGCGAGTACAACTAGACGGGTTCATTTCCTCGACATCGCTTTCCTCTGCATGCTGGTCGGAGTATACCTATGATCCTGCTGCCTATCATCTTGTTTCTTCAGAAAGGTGATTTGGTTCTAGAAGAGAGTTGGAAAAAAATGGGGTGTTGACGGCTTGTTTAGTGTTGCGCTACTTGGAAGCAGGCGACGTCATACTGCGATACGGCTGCCGAGTTTGCCGGGGTTTGAAGGGTTTGTCCGCTACCCGCGTAGTGGGTGTCTGCGTTTGCGAACCCTTGCGTGTTGAAGCCTGCTGGAGACAGTGGTCCGGATGGGAAAACAGATTGACAGCTCTGGTTGGGCTGACCCAAAGTGCCCGTGTTGTTGTCGGCCGCGACCGGTCTCGCGAGGAGTGGTATTGTTGCAAGAGACAGGATTGCTATTGCGAGCAGAAGCCTATTGGTCATTGTCATTTGCTTGCCTCTGAGGCAGACGCCAAGAGTGTGACTGTCTCATAAAAAGGTTACTATCATAGTAGTAGGTAATGGATTCCACCATCAAGATAGTACAGATTATGCTATTCTCTCAACAAGACGAGACGTTTGTTCTCGTCAGTCTTCGTTGGCTTCGATTCTGAGCTGATGAAGCTCACCGTCTGCCTTCATCACGGTGATTATGACTAGTCTGCGTTCAACGTCTACCTTCAGAATCCTGCCGCACTGCAGAACATGTTTAGCGTCTCGGGGGATACTCGGCCCTTGGTCCTGTTTGACCTTGATTTTGGGCTTGTTCTGGTTCTCAAGTATCTTCTTTATGCCATCGTAAAGGCTGATTACCGCCTCGTTGTCCGTGTCCAGCTCCTTCGGCTCTTCCCATGCAGCCAACCCGATCCCCAGCGTCTAGCATCCATCCTCACAGAGAGGTCTGCCAATTGCAGGTCGTTACCAGACCCTAATCCATCAGGTGACGCTGTCCCGGGATGGAAAAGACAGCGCGAGATAAGAACGCCGGATAGCGTTAGCTACACGATAAACTCCAGTATTGATGGTTCGACCAACGCGTTTGAGTTCGGGGAACCACGTGATACGCCTTGTCTAATCTGTAGACTACTTATGAGGGTCGAAATGTAATCCGGGAGCCTTCTATATCCAGTGGCTTCTCTTGAAGTAGTAGACGAATCCGAGAGCCGTGATCACCATTGCTGAGACAAAAAGATAGAATCCCAGAGGGCTATCGCTCCCCGGTTCGAAAAAGCCAGGAGTGAAGTTTGTTCCGTAGATGCCGGCCAGGAGGCTGAGGGGGAGAAACATCGTCGCAACCGCCGTGAGCAGCTTTATCGTATTATCCGTCGAGGCAGAGTGTAGGCTGATGTAGAGGTCTCGAACGTCACTCGTCCTGTCCCTATCATTGTCTATCGTCTCCAACAGCTGAAAAGAGTGGTCATAAACGTCCCTGAAGCTCCTGAGACTTGAATCCGCGACGAAAGGAACCGCTCCGCGCATCACCATACCAAGCATATCCCTGGTGGGAGTCAGAGAGCGCCTCAAGACCATCAGCCGTTTTCGCACCCCTCCTATCGTCGTCACGATCTGCACAACATTCTCCATCCTCCTCACCCGGGTCTTGAACGTAGTGACCGCCTGTTTGTCAAGCTCCTCAAGCCGATTCTCTACCTCGTCCAGAATCGGATAGTAGGCATCCACCGCGAAGTCAAGGAAGACGTAGTAGAGCAGATCTGGCGATGGGATGTTTCCGAGCGGGGCAAGACCCCTAGCTCTGATCCGGGAGTCTACTGCTTGGATGAGCTCCGACTCCATTGAGTGGATGGTTATGATCCAGTTTTTCTGGAAGAAGATGAAGAGCTCGATTATCTCGCTCCTGTGATTTTTAACAATCGGTACATGGATTACAGCGAACACGTTCTTCCCATAATCTTCCAGCTTTGGTCTCTGATCCTTGTGGATCACATCTTCCACGGCGAACTCATCTAGGCCAAATCTCCTCTTCAGCTCTCCAAGCTCCTCCTCGGTCGGGCTCTCCGCGTCAACCCAGAGCATCTCCCCATCGCGAATCTGTTCGGGAAAGTCTTTCACTGTCTTAGCCGGCGCAGCACCATCTCTCTGCCCGAGAAGTGTGAGCGTTATCAATGGCCGCGGTTGTGAACGGAGCAGAACGGGATAATAAGATTCATGAGACCTTACCTGGTTCAGGTCGTCGAGGGTAACACAACCGGCAGTACATGGATCGTTCAATGCTCCTGATCATGTTCAAGAGCAGAGTGGGGGCCTTTAGACGAGTCTCGTCGATCTTCTGATCGCCGTCGGGAGTGCGGGACTGGTCGTTTTCAGCCTGCCCACGGCCCTCAACAAGAACTCACAAGTTCCGAGAAAAGCCGCCAGCATTCCAACAGCCTCCATCCTGACATACTTCGTCCCTCTATTCGCGACTAGCGGACTCGTACTCACATCCCTCACAATTGCCGGGCAAGCCATCGTCTGGTGGCTCATTGTCCTGTTCAGACCCGTACAGCGGCGAGACAGCGAGAAGACAGACCAGCATCCGAGTCGTCGCCGTTAGCCAGTAGGGCTGGTCCTCCCGTAGCCTTTTAAGAACACAATCATCCAGCACCAGTGAGGCCGGAGATCTTCGATTCCACAAATTCCTCCTCGGAGCAGCGTAACAATTGAGCAAGGGAATCGTAGGCAAACTTATCCGCGATTACAAACCCTCAAAGTCCGAGGAAGAAATACTTCGATGGTGGAAGACTAGCCGGGCCTACGAGAAGACGAAGAAACACTCTCTGAAGAAACCTAGGTTCTACTTTGTAGACGGTCCACCGTTTGTAACCAATCCACCCCATGTGGGAACGGGCTGGAACAAGACACTGAAGGATGTAGTCATACGCTTCCAGAGAATGAACGGCCATAATGTCCATGACCAGCCGGGCTATGATTGTCACGGATTACCAGTCGAAGTGATGGTTGAGAAGAGTCTCAATCTCACATCAAAGAAAGATATCGAGAATGTAATCGGCATTGACCGGTTCATCGCCGAATGCAAGAAATACTCTGATGAGAACATCGAGAGTCAGACCCGGGTCTTCAAGGATCTCGGCATATGGATGGATTGGGAAAGTCCGTACGTAACATACCAGGACAGGTATATCGAGTCAGTCTGGTGGACAGTCAAACAGGCTCAACAGAAGAAGCTACTCTACAAGGGACTGAGAGTTGTCCACTGGTGCCCCCACGACGAGACAGCCCTAGCAGGATACGAAGTGACAGACGAGTATCGCATAATCAAGGACTACTCCATCTACGTGAAACTACCCATCGTCGACAAGCCCCGAGAATTTCTCCTGATATGGACGACCACTCCCTGGACCCTACCAGCAAACGAGGGCGTCATGGTTCACCCCAACATGATCTACTTGAGTGTGGAGGTCGACGGCGAGAAGCTGATAATCGCCAAAGAGAGACTATCACAGGTAATGGGAGAAAGACCCTACAAGGTCCTTGAGGAGCGGAAAGGACAGGACCTGGAGGGAGTCTCCTACGTCCCGCCCTTGCTAGAAGAGACTCATCAGAAGACAGGTGGGACGCTTCACAGGGTGTTCTTGAGTTCAGAGTACGTAACGATGACAGACGGCACCGGCCTGGTCCACATGGCTCCCGGGCACGGTGAAGAAGACTTTGAGGTAGGCCAGCGAAACGGCCTACCGGTACTGTCTCCAGTAGACGCGTCAGGACGCTTCACTCCTGAAGCGGGAAAATATGCCGGACTTCAAGTCAGAGAGGCAAACCCGGTGATCGTCAAGGACCTTGAAGCCAGGGGATTACTCTTCAGAGAGGAGACGATCGAGCACTCATACCCCCATTGCTGGCGTTGCAAGACCCCACTCATACTGCGAGCCACGGACCAGTGGTTCATCAAAGTCACTGACTTCAAAGACAAGATGCTTCGAGAGAACAAGAGTGTCCGGTGGACCCCAGAATGGGCGGGGTCTAAACGATTCTACGCATGGTTGGTTGGTGCTCGAGACTGGGTCATCAGCCGTCAACGCTACTGGGGAACTCCCCTCCCTGTCTGGACATGTCACGAGTGTGGAGAACGCACGGTAGTAGGCTCGAGAACTGAGCTAGAGAAGATAGCCATTCGACATCCGCGAAAGTATGAGCTTCATAGAAACGGCGTGGACCAAATTGAAACCAGATGCAGGTGTGGTGGGAGAGCTAGGAGAGAGCCAGATGTCCTCGACGGGTGGCTTGATTCTGGAGTAGCCTCGTGGGCAGGACTAAACTATCCACCTAACGCGAAGGAGCTGAGAGCCTGGTGGCCAGCCGACGCGATTGTTGAAGCTCACGACCAGACCCGAGGCTGGTTCTACAATCAGCTAGTCTCCAGCATTCTAGTCTTCAACAAGACTCCGTACAAGTCCGTGCTCATGCATGGACACACCTTGGACCCAGATGGAGAGAAGATGAGCAAGTCCAAAGGAAATTTTGTGAGCCCGGGCGATGTGATTGGAAAATATGGCAGAGACGCTCTGCGATTCTACACGCTTCAAACCACCGTCTGGGAAGACTTCCGGTTCTCATGGAACGCGGTCGAAGCAGTGGCCCGTGACCTCCAGATAATCTGGAACGTCTACGCATTCGCAACACTCTACATGAGCCTAGACAAATTTGCACCACTCAAATGGCCGTTACAACGATTGTCCAGATTCTACCGCCAGGAAGACAAGTGGCTGCTCTCGCGAACCGAGAGACTCGTCCAAGACGTCAGCGAGCATAACGGAGAAATGGAATTCCACCATTCAGCCCGGGCCCTGAGAGATTTCGTGATAGAGGATCTCAGCCACTGGTACATCCGCCTCGTAAGGAGACGATTCTGGCTGGAGAAGAGGAGCAGAGACAAGCTCGCAGCCTACGCAGTCCTCCACCACGCCCTCAGGACCTGGCTCAGCCTCGCAGCGCCCATGATGCCATTCGTGACCGAGACAATCTACCGAGAATCATTCAGGGGGACAGAACCGAAGGGTCCAGAAACCGTCCACATGACGCGATGGCCAGTCGCGTCGAGAAGGTGGATTAACAAGACGCTCGAGGAGGAGGTGAAGATTGTCCAGCACATCTCGGAAGGAGTAGCCTCGGCTCGACAGTCAAAGAAGATCAAACTTCGACAGCCAGTCTCAGATATCCTTGTAGTCTCAGACAAGCCGGTGGTAAGACGCACCGTCAAAGCACTCCACGATCTTCTCCTTCAACAGACCAATGCAAAACATGTCAGGCTCGTAGGCATCACAGAAGCAGAACGATTGAAGAGGCTGATCGTTGAGCCGAACTTCAAGAGTGTCGGCCCAGCCTTTCGGGGCGACGCGAACAAGGTCGCGCAGGCACTCCGCACCAAAGACGGACGAGAGCTTCTGAGAGCTTTCAAAGGAGATGGACACTTCCCGCTGAAGACTGACCATGAGGATTACAAGATCACTAGCGAGATGGTGACGCTGAGAGAGGAGATGCCTGAGAACTATGCTCTCGGAAGCTTTGACGAGGGACGGGTCTACGTGGACCTTACAATCCCAGCCGATCTAGTAAGGGAGGGATTCGTCAGAGACGTAATACGCCGACTGCAAGAAATGAGGAAACGCCTCGACCTCCCCGTTGACGCGTTCGCAGACACATTCATCTCTGTCGCTGATCCAGAAAGACTCGGTTGGCTAGAGGACGAAAGGGACTTGCTGATGGAAGAAGTGCGAGCCAAGACACTACTCCTCCTACGAGCAGACCAGGCGAAACCCGGCGCGACTCTAGAAGAGACCTGGCAGATCGGGGGCCACGAGCTTCATATGGGCATGTCACAAGTAACGGGGAAGCCCCAAATGGTTCAAGCCTGATCTTCGGACACAGTTGACACATATCAGAGCGACGTCGCAGAAAGTCGCGTCTTCTGGTCAACGAGCGCGATGTTCATGGTGACGAAGGAAATTACTCATATTCAATCAACAACACCGAAGGTCAGGGCTTTGCACGAGCTAAATCCTGATTGTTGGATGTGCAAGAGCCTACGCGAGCCAGCTCATCTTGTCTTCTTCGAGTCGCGAACCTCTATCGGAAAGCTCAATCCGGACCAGTTCTTCAGAGGCTACTCGTTCGTGACTCTCAAGTGGCATCGAGAAGAGCTCTTCCAGCTCTCAGACAGGGACCGGAAGGAATTCCTCGAGGACATGTCACGAGTGGCAGCGGCTCTGGCTAAGAGCCTGAGCCCGGACAAGATGAACTATGAACTCCTCGGCAATGGAATGCCTCACCTCCACTGGCACCTGGTCCCCCGGTACAGGGACGATCCTTTCTGGGGCCGCCCTATCTGGACCGGACCTCGAAGAAGGAAGAGGCTCGCGCGGGAGGATTACGAGGATCTTCTTACTCAGCTCAGAGCCAGACTTCGAAAATAGTTAAACGTTCACCAGATTCAGCCAACAGTACCATTCAGCCCTCGTTCCCAGTTACGCCAGATTGAAACCGCCAGCAGCCGCTCCACAAGTATATTTCGCGGATTGGAGCGTTGTACGCCACGTACGCCGAGGTCTTTCTAGACGTCGCGGCATTGGTCCTTCCCGCAATCGCTCTTCGACGACTATTGCTCCAGAAGGCATCTTTCTGGGGAGTGAGAGCCGGAAACCTTGCGCGGCTGAACCTCTATTTCCTTTCCGCCGTGCTATTCGACATCCTTCGCAGCATTGGTTTCGAGTGGGCTGCATACGGTCTCCAGGCCAGTGTTGCCCTAGTCTTCGCCGTGGTAGGATTGATGGCCGGGAACCTGTACTTCTGCCCGGAATGTAACACCCTTCGGGAGGCGTGGTCTCGGTTGAAGTCGCGAACTTCCCTACTCCTCTACGAAATCATAGTGTTTGCTTGGTTAGGACTCAACATATTCCTACCCGCCTGGTATCTCCCATACACGATCGCACTGCTATCGGCAGGGGCGATATACCCAACAACCCTGTTTCTAGCTGCGGGAAAACGGGCCAAGCCTCCGCATGTCAAGAGAGCGATGGCAACCCTTTCCATAACCTGGTTGCTCTTCGTCACGCTCGGCACCTTCCTATTCGCCCTGGGTGCGCAGCCTCCTGTGCTTCCAGTGTCCATCCCGGCTGCATGGGAATTGGCGTTCTTGACAGGGTCAGTTCTCTTCTTCGCAATGTCTATCGGAGAAGCTACCCCTCTAGGTTCAGTAAGGTTTTCGTCAGGCCAACTACTGCCCGAGACTATCATCAAGCCTGGGCATCGTTACCTGATCCTCCATGACTCGGGAAGGAGAGCTATTGCTTTCCTCGCATCGACATTGAAAGGGTTGATCGACTCAGGGTCAAAGATTATCGTCAGCGCGTCCAGTAGCGGCTGGCTTGTTGGAAATCTATCCCAGAACGAACCACGCTTCGAGGAATGGAAGAAGAGCGGCAGGCTAATCGTTTCGCAGAGTGAGCAAGATCAAGACTTGCCGCGAGAAGGTCTTTCGGAAAGGTTGAGCTTTGGCCCAATATCGAAAGTCTATCTCAAAGAGATAGGGCAGGAGAATCTTCAAGGCCAGATAGCACCAATCGACAAGGAGACGACTGATAAATATCAAGGGCCAGCAGAGCTATTCCTCCTCGAGAGCAGTAAGGCTCCCCGGCCTCAGCTTACAGAGTTTCTACGCCAGAACACGGGCGTAGAGCTGCTGAACTTGTCCGAGTCGACGGAACCATTCTCGTCCTTGGTGAATCTTGATCACCAGCAGATACGTGGTTCAGTCATACTCTTCGAATATGACAGCAATTCTGACTACGAGAGTGCGGTTGACAAGTTTCTAGCAGAGGGAACTAGCAACGCTGAGCTCTGTGTCCTTTTCACCGTGAAGTCCAGCAAGCTCTATCGCGCGATCAAGGGAAGGCGGATGATCAAGATTATCGTTGCCTCATCGCTCCTCTCCGCCCCGGACGAGCTACCAGACGGCGAGATGCAAATTCCGGACAAGGAGCTTGGACTCGTAGCGAGAATCGTCTCTGACTTCCTCGACAACAGCAAGAACTCGGGGGCGAGTTTCGTATTCGATAGCATAACCGATCTTATCAGAGGCGAACGATGGGAACAGGTCTACGAAGGGATTCGACAGCTGATAGACCTGTTAACCGTTCCAAATGCCACAGCTCTCTTCCTTGCCAACACAAACACCATGGAGCCCCGATTCGTAGGCGCCCTCCGTGGACTCTTCGCCGTCCAGATAAGAATCGACAACTATGGTCTCAGAGCAATAAAAGCTTCGACTCACCAGGTCGCCCAATAAGTCATTCTCATATCACAGAAGCGAGCGCGGATCTTTCACTCTAAGATTATTTAAAGTACAGTCAAACGGATTAACAGAACAGGCTCAAACCGGACTGTCACAGGCTTGGAGCATCACAGTCACGACATTGTAATCGTAGGCGGAGGCGCCGCAGGTCTCCGAGCAGCCATAGCAGCAGTCGAACTCCAGCCGAAGATGGATGTTGCAGTCGTCTCAAAAGTCTACCCGATGCGGAGCCACACCGTCTCCGCGGAAGGAGGAATGGCGGCAGTCACCCGCGAATACGACAGCTTCGACTCGCACGCCTACGACACGATCAAAGGGAGCGATTTCCTAGCCGACCAAGATTCGGTCGAGTTTTTCGTAAAGGAAGCACCCCGCGAGTCCTATCAACTAGAACACTGGGGCTGCCCGTTCAGCCGAGACCCGGACGGACGGATCAGCTCTCGAGCCTTCGGTGGAATGAGCGTCAAAAGAACCCTCTTCGCAACCGACAAGATCGGCTTCCATCTCCTCCACACCCTCTTCCAGACTTCGCTCAAGTACGAGAATATCCATCGATACGATGAGTGGTTCGTAACCTCCCTACTGGTTGACAAAGACCGAGTTGAGGGCGTAACCGCGATAGAGATGCGTACCGGAGAACTGGTCACTATTCTCGGCAAGGCAGTAATCATCGCAACGGGAGGCTGCGGACGTATCTTCCAGTTCACCACAAATGGATGGATCAAGACCGGCGACGGTATGGCACTAGCATACCGCGCAGGAGTCCCGTTGAAAGATATGGAAATGGTCCAGTACCATCCTACCCTCCTTCCGAACACTGGTATCCTGATCACTGAAGCGGCCCGCGGAGAGGGAGGTCATCTGCTGAACAAGGACGGAGAACGATTCCTCAAGCGGTACGTCCCGGGAAAAATGGAGCTCGGTCCGCGCGACATACTCTCTAGGGCCGAGATGAGTGAGATCAACGCTGGAAGGGGATTCGACGGACCCTATGGAAGTTACGTAAATCTTGACCTTACGCACCTAGGCGAAATAACAATCGAAGACAAGCTACCCTTTGTCAAAGAGCTCGCCGAAAAGTATCTCGGAATAGACCCTGCGCATGAGCCAATCCCTGTAAGACCGGGACAACACTACATGATGGGAGGCGTGCACACAGACATGCACGGGTTCACGGGAATGCCGGGACTCTACGCCGCAGGCGAAGTGGCATGTGTAACCATGAACGGCGCCAACAGACTCGGAAGCAATTCCCTAACCGAATGCCTTGTCTTCGGCGCTGCAGCGGGCCGAGCCGCAGCCCAGTATGCAATGCACGAGAACAGTCCCAGTTTCGGAAACCCTGTCCAGGGAGAAGCAATGGTGGAGGAGAAGAGGATCTTCGACCGGCTCCTCAAACACGAGCAGGGGGAGAAGGTCTCCAGCATCAGAACCGAGATGCAGAACCAGATGGAGAAGAATGTAGGAATCTACCGAGAAGAGAACCGCCTCAAGGAGGCATGCAGAATAGTCGGAGAACTCAAGACCCGTCTCAAGAATGGCATAGTTGAGGACAAGGATCATGTATACAACACAGAACTCGTCGCCTCACTTGAACTCGACTTTATGCTAGACGTTGCAGAAACGATACCCTACTCTGCATTGCAGAGACATGAATCGAGAGGGGCTCACTACAGGACCGACCACACGAAACGGGACGATGCTAACTTTCTCAAGCACTCTATGGCACATAAGACCACTGGGCCTCCAAGGATCGATTACAGTCCTGTCACGATAACCAGATGGAAACCAGAGGAGCGCGTCTACTAACAAAATGAGCCAAGACATAGCCACAATAAGAGTAACACGGTATCGACCGGAAAAAGACTCGAAGCCTTTCTTCCAAGAATACAAAGTCCCCTACCGGCACGACATGGTCGTGCTCGACGCCCTCAACTACATCAAGGCCGAGATCGACGGAAGCCTCACCTACCGATGGTCGTGCAGAATGGGCGTATGCGGCAGTTGCGGCGCCAACATAGACGGCGAGCCAAAGCTGACATGCGCCAGTTTTCTTCACGATTTCAAAGGCCGGACCATTACCATTGAGCCCATGACCCACTTTCCGGTAATCAAAGATCTCGTTGTTGACATGGAGGATTTCATGGAGAAACTTGTCAAGATCAAGCCTTGGATAATTCGCGACAAAGAGACGCCTCCCGAACAGGGTGAATACAAACAGTCAGCACAAGAACTAGAACGCTACAGCCAGTTCTCATCCTGCATCAACTGCATGCTCTGCTACGCCGCATGCCCCATCTACGGACTCAACGAGAAATTCCTCGGACCAGCCGCAACAGCACTCGCCTACCGTTACATCGAAGACTCCAGAGACCAAGGAAAAGATGTACGATTCCCAATAGTCCATGAAATGGAGGGCGTTTGGGAATGCACACTCGTCGGGGAATGCAGTGTCGTATGCCCGAAAGGCGTTGACCCAATGCTCGCTATCCAGAAAACAAAAATTCTTGGAGCGACGAACGCGCTAAAGTCGCTCTTAATGCCCCGAGGCGGACACTAGTATGGGAGACGCTAAGCGCTATCCGGAGCTGAGGAGACGATTATCCTCCGGATGGTGGACCGCCAACAGACACTATACCATGTACATGGTCCGCGAATGGACCAGCCTATTCGTCGCCCTGTACAGTCTTATGTTCATCTACGGACTCTCACTCTGGGCGACAGGCTCCCGCGCCGACTTTCTCAACTTCCTGAAGAACCCGGCGATCATCGGATTCAGCCTAATTGCATTCGTCTTCACAATGTACCATGCGGCAACCTGGTTCTACCTCCTAGGCGCGGTCGCACCGGTCAAGATCGGACGAAGTAGAACCAAACCCTGGCAGGCACTCGTCCTCAACATTATCCTCTTGATAATAATCTCCTTCCTAGCGATCTGGCTTGCTGTGCTGAGATGAAAGTGGAAACACACAAGGTCGCGAGGCTCCACGCACTCCTCTGGGGGATATTCTCCCTAGGCGGGATGATCGCTGCATTCCTCCTGCCGGTCATGATCTATATGACGGCGATCGCCTACCCGTTTGGGCTATGGCCATTCAGCAGTCCGTCCGGCTGCCTCTACTGCCCGACAAGGGATCCAAGCTTCCTCGTAACAGGACACTTGCTCGGCGCACTCTTCATCTTCGTAACAATAGCAGGCTCACTCTACCATGGAATATTCCGATTCCAAACCACACTGACCGAACTAGGGCTCCTCAAGTATAGGAGAGCATTGGAGGCTGTCGGATACTTCATCATATTTGTAGGAATCATCGTTCTAGGGTACTACCTAGTAGCATGGTATCTCAATGGGACCATAGCATAGTCGAATTTCCACTAACCTCAACCAGATCTTATCTCATGAATGCAGCCCGGAAGAGGATGCGTTCATGGAAACCTCGGGAGGATAGATCAACCAGTCCTCTGACATTCTAATACTGCGTGCCCTGTCGTAGTGTTCTGGCGAAGAGTTTGAGCCATGGGCGTTCACTCGAAGAGTTTAGACGCTATCGCGAGAAGATGAACGAGAAGATTCTAGCAAGAGGAAATCTCGGGATAAAACGGTTCTTCAATCTAGACACACAAGCCTACAACGATGGCGCGCTTCCCAAGAAAACGAAAGAACTGCTGGGCTTGGTGGCGTCGCTGGTTCTAAGGTGCGACGACTGTGTTACTTATCATATCATCCAGTGCGTGAAACAGAAGGTAAGCGACGAAGAGTTCTTCGAAGCCTTCAACATAGGCCTAATAGTCGGAGGGTCCATCACGATTCCACACCTTCGCTACGCGGTCGACACGCTTGAAGAGTGCAGGAAAAAAGCGAGAGCTAGGTCTTCGTCTTAGACCACTAAAATGGTGGGCCGGGGGAGATTTGAACTCCCGACCGTGCGTCCTCTAAAGGGATTCCGCGTGTAAGGCGGACGTTCTCACCGGAGGATCCTTCCCAACCGGGCTGAACTACCGGCCCACTCCAAAAGAGTCGTCGCGTCTACCCGGGTAGATTACGATTTAGGTCGAGATTACCGAACCTCGCCAATATTGGGAGCTTGTCCTTTTATAGAGCGAGTGGCTAGTTTCCGTTCTGGACATTTATGGCGGGTAAGGAGCCGCTAGTATACATCGACGGCGAATACCAGCCAAAGGGCAGCGCGAAAATATCCGTTTATGACCATGGTCTCCTCTATGGCGACGGGGTCTTCGAAGGCATTCGCGCCTACAACGGAATAGTCTTCCACCTTCGCGAACATATCGATCGACTGTTCGAAGGACTCAGAATCACAAGGATCAATACTCCACTCTCGAAGGAGGATCTGATGAATGCTGTCGTGGAGACTCTTCAAAGAAACAATTTCATGGACGCATACATACGGCTCATCATCACGCGAGGCCGAGGAAATCTGGGTCTCGATCCCAGAAGCTCTCAAAAGCCCTCGATCATAATCATGAGCGAGCCGGTGGCTCCAGCCCATGGCAAAGAGGCTCGCGAGAAGGGAATAACCGCGATTATCTCCAGCTACAGGCGTGACATGGTTGACGGGACCACTCATGAGCTGAAGTCCCTCAACTACATCCAGAGCGTCCTCGCCAAATTCCAGGCGATAGATGCTGGGACCGACGAGGTCGTTATGCTCGATCACCGTGGAATGGTATCAGAGTTCCACGGCTCAAACATGTTTCTGGTAAAACAGGGAATAGTGCACACGCCCACCTCAGCATCAGGCATACTCCACGGGATTACAAGGAGTAGGGTTCTCAAGCTTGCAGAAGAGCTCGGCTATGACGTTCATGAGAGAGACATCACGCCCTACGAGCTACTGAACGCAGACGAGGTTTTCCTCACAGGCACCCTTGCCGAGATTGTGCCTGTCATCCGGATACAGGGAGTCCCGATCGGCGAAGGGAAGCCAGGTCCCGTCACTAAGGAGATCATCAGAGCGTTCCAAAGAATAACTCAAGACCCGAAAGAGGGAACTGTGATACGCGAGCAGGTTCCCGTCCCGGCCAGGGCAAGGACGATTAGTCGGCCGACATGATCATCCGAAAACTATTTTCTGAGCATGTTTAGGTGGAATAGAATGTAGGTGACGCAGCCGCCGGCCGCGTCCATGAGCATTGCTCCCGCGACAAGTGTAATGTCGTTGGTCAGGCCAGTCTGCGAGTAGCCAAACCATTGCTGGAGCGAACTCCAGATTGAGCCTACAGCAACAGCTATCCCGATAGCCAGAACCGGCTTTCTGTCCGGAGTCATCTGGATCCTAAGGTTCAGAATCCAAGCAGAGAGCGAAATGGCCAAGGCGAAATGAAGCAGCAGGGAGAACGGCGTTATACTGAACAGGATCAGCTGGTTGACGAGGATGCCGATTCCCGTCACAACCAAGGCACACGCTGAACAGACGAGCGTGAGACCCAGCCACTTCGGGGTCGTGTCTAGCAGTTGTATGCCTACACCCGGCATCTGCTATTCCTCTTGGATCTTAACCTGACCAGTATGATGTAGGAACGGGAGACTCATGTTGTGACGTAGGAGGAAGTCATGAATCCTCGGCCACTGTTGCAGCGAAACAACGCTGCCGATTATGCCACCTGAAAGCGCCATGACCGCGGAGACTGCTGTAATTATCGCGAACGCGGTTTCCCATGCATAGGGTAGCAGGGCGCCTGGAAGGCTGATGAGGTTGGTCAGGACCCAGAGGGCGATACTGGCCAGTTCGCTGAGAGTCCCCGCGAGGAAGCCGGCTGCTGCGCCTCGAAGAGGTCCAGTCTTGACAATTACTCCCGCAACCAGTCCCGCAATGAAGGGACCCGCCTGTGGTAGACCGGCGCCGAGGATGAGGTTGATGAGAAATCCTACACCGATGGCTAACAGGAAGTCTGCGGTCTTGTCCTGGGAAGTATTGGAATTCCTGGCCAGAGGGTTCATCGGCCTTTAGGCCGCATCGTTGCAGTGCAATGATATTTCGTGCGTAACCCCAAGCTGAGCCAAATGGTTACATTGTCTACGCCGGAAGGAGCCTAGGACAATGAAGGGGGCCATCTTCGACTGGGACGGGACCCTCGCGAGTATCGACAAGCGGGAGTTCGACTGCATCAATCATGCACTCACTGAACACGGGTCGAAGCCGATCAGCAGAGAGTTCTACATCAACAACTACTATCGCAGGGCCTATGAGCTCGGCACTGGACCACGAATGGTCCTCGAGACTGCACTTGCCGACCAAGGCCCATTGGTTGTCGAGAGAGCGTACGAGTCCTACAGGAAAGTGTTCCAGAATTCAGTTGACAAGGCGACCTTGCAGATCGGCTCTATTGACATTCTCAAGAGCCTGAAACGTGCTGGCTTCAAGGTGGGCGTTGCCACGATGAGGTATACGAGATGGGTTGTTGAGTCGGAATTGAAACATCTGTCGGTCGCTCCCTTCGTGGATCTTCTTCGGACCCGGCAGGACCTTGGCGTCGGCGGGGTTTTGGGATCGATGGAAGAGATCGTCGGTCAGCGGGTCCGACTTGTGAGCGAGGTTCTAGAAGGATTTCGGCTAGAGCCTGGGGACGCTTTCCTCGTGGGAGACTCTTGGTGGGACGTCCGCGCCGGTAAACGTCTAGGGATAAAGACAGTTCTCGTAAGGACCGGCTTTGCTGCGTTCAACGACTTTTCGAAGGAAACCCCTGACGTGATCACATCATCTCTCTTAGAACTCCTAGAGGCCTTGGAGAAGAAGGACTGGACAATTTAGCCTTCCCTGACAAGGTAGCAACCCTTCAACGATAAACGAGCCACTATTTTCTTGCCAGCAAGCCGAGGTCGGTTGTAGGAACCGGCTCTATGTCATTCTTCTCAAGTTCTTTGAGAAGCCGGTTGATGCCCAACCAGTCGCTAGCGATGTGTCCGAGCACGATCAGATTTCCGGGCTTCTCCGCGGCCAGCTTGGTCAGGTCAGGTTCTGAGATGTGAATGTAGGACAGTGTGTCGACGCCGTTTTGGAAGTAGGCCTTTGCGACATCGAAGCCGCCGTTCGTATAACACGCGTGTGATATGGCCACCTTGCCCGCTCTATTCTCAGGAGAGCCAAGTCTCACTTCGATCCTCGTCGCTGCCTTCTTGAACTCAGGGAAAGCGCCGATCCGAGAAACGAGTTCGCGGACCGTCGCTTTTTCTCCCAGACCCTTGGTCGCCTCCACCATCATCCTTCTGCCTATCTCATCGCATGGACTGTGGATCGTGATGAGGGATATTCCAAGCTTCTTCGCCGCACTAGTCGTCTGGTCATAATTCTCGGGATGGTGCTGTATGTCAAGAACGCGATACTTGTTCT
>Ga0209266_1000191_pt1 | contig 52450 bp, 46 predicted proteins | sample GraSoiAngelo_132_FD_185889 | JGI IMG/M metagenome (GOLD analysis project Ga0209266, IMG submission 185889) | Grasslands soil microbial communities from the Angelo Coastal Reserve, California, USA - 14_0929_02_40cm (SPAdes) (version 2) | ecosystem: Environmental > Terrestrial > Soil > Grasslands ...
GGCTCTTGACGCCCCGCTCAGCCGTGGCGCTCTCACACCACGACCGGGGCCTGCTACTGAGCGCATCGGCGCTTACTCAGACGGGACTCTCACCCGTAGGTCCGGTGCAGCTTATCTGGACGCGACATGCTCGGTATGATAACAGGCGATGCGTCCCGCCCACTGGCTCCCCCCGGTGCTCTGGATGGGTGTCATCATGCTTCTGTCGACCGACACCGGCAGCGCGGCGCACACGAGCGAGCTCCTCCTGCCCCTGCTCCACTGGCTCCTGCCCTGGGCATCGCCCGGCGACCTCGCCGCCATCCACGGACTCGTGCGCAAGGGGGCGCACCTCACCGAGTACGCGATCCTCGCCGCGCTCTGGTACCGCGCGTTCACGCGGGGCCGTCGGCTCACCCCGCCGACCGCCGGCTGGCTCGCGTTCGGGATCAGCCTGGCCTGGGCGACCCTCGACGAGTGGCATCAGGCGTTCCTGCCCTCCCGGACCAGCAGCGCGACGGACGTCGGGATCGACGGCGCGGGTGCCGCGGTCGCCCTCATCGTGGCCTGCCGAGGCTGGCGCGCGGCCCTTGACGGCGCGACGATCGCCGTCCTGTGGCTCGCGTCGGCAGGTGGGGCCGTCGCGATCGCGATCAACGCCTGGGCGGGCGTGCCCTCCGGCCCGCTCTGGGTCACCACGCCCGCCGCCGCGGTCGTGATGCTCGTGCGCCGTCGACTCCGCCGCCGCAAGCCCGGCGCGTAGGGCGAGCGCGGGGCGGTATCTTCTGGGCGTTATCTCGACGCTGACCGGACGGACCGAGCTCGCGCCGAGAGTGGTAGCGTGGTCGAGGACGCCCTCCCGCCCCGGCCTGCCCCGCGCTCGCGGCGCGCGTCAGACCTTGAGGCGCGGGTCGAGCGTGTCGCGCAGTCCGTCGCCGAACAGGTTGATCCCGAGCACCGTCACGAGAATGGCCAGCCCGGGGAAGGTCGCGAGCCACCACGCCGTCGAGATGTAGACGCGCCCGTCCGCAAGCATCCCGCCCCAGGTCGGCGTCGGAGGCTGCACCCCGAGCCCGAGAAAGGAGAGCGCCGACTCGATCACGATGACGCGCGCCATGTCGAGCGTGGCGACGACGAGCCACGGGGTGAACGCGTTGGGCAGGATGTGACGCAGGAGGATCCCGCCGTCGCGACTCCCGAGGGCCTGCGCCGCCTGCACGAACTCCCGCTCGCGCAGCGAGAGGACCGCGCCGCGCACGACGCGGGCGTACACGACCCAGCTCGAGACTCCGATGACGACGATGATGACGGGCAGGCTCGGTCCCAGGACGCCGATCACGGCGATCGCCAGTAGGATGAACGGGAACGCGAGCTGGATGTCCGCTAGCCGCATGAGGACGTCGTCGGTGCGGCCGCCGAAGTAACCCGAGACGAGCCCGACGAGCATCCCGATGACCCCCGAGATCGCCACCGCCGCGACGCCGACCAGCAGGGCGGGGCGCGCGCCGAAGATCACGCGCGCCAGGAGGTCGCGCCCGAGGTGGTCTGTGCCGAGCACATGCACGCGACCCGACGGGTCCGGCGACCCCGGCGGCTTGAGGCGGTTGGTGATGTCCTGCTCGATCGGGTCCCAGGGGCTGAGCCATGGAGCCCCGAGCGCGGCGGCGAACACGAGCGCGACGACGACGAGACCGAACAGCGCCGTCCGGCGTCGGGCGAGCCGTCGGAAGAGCGTCAGCCACTCGCTCCGCGCGGCGCCCCGCTTGGCGGGGATCGCGATCGTCGTAGCGGTCATTGTAACGAGGGCCGCGAGACCGGCGCCATCGGTGGGTGGCCTGCGACGAGGGGCGCCCCGGCTCCGGTCCCCATGCCGCTTCTCATTCCACCGGAGGGCCGCGAGCCCGGCGCCATCGGTGGGTGGCCTGCGACGAGGGGCGCCCCGGCTCCGGTCCCCATGCCGCTTCTCATTCCACCGGAGGGCCGCGAGACCGGCGCCATCGGTGGGTGGCCTGCGACGAGGGGCGCCCCGGCTCCGGTCCCCATGCCGCTTCTCACGCCAGCGGCGGCTTCATCGCAGACGGATCCGAGGGTCGAGGTACGTGTACAGCACGTCCACCGCCAGGTTCACGAGCACGAAGGTGCTGGAGAGCAAGAATACCGCCGCCTGCACCACGGGGTAATCGCGGTTGTAGATCGCCTGCACCGACAGGCGCCCGACGCCCGGCCACGCGAAGATCGTCTCGGTGATGACCGAGCCGCCGAGCAGCGTCCCGAGCTCGATGCCGACGATCGTCACGATCGGGATCGCCGCGTTCTTGAGGGCATGCTTCCAGACGACCGGGGGGTCGCCCACGCCCTTGGCCCGTGCCGTCCGGATGTAGTCCTGGCTCAGCACCTCGAGCATCCCCGACCGCGTGAGCCGCGTGATGCGGGCCGTCGTGAAGAGGCCAAGCGTGATCGCGGGCAGGATCAGGTGCCCGAGCCCGCCCCGCCCGGACGATGGCAGCAGGTTGAACTGCACCGAGAAGACGAGGATGAGCATGATCCCCAGCCAGAAGGTCGGCATCGATTGGCCGAGCAGGGCGACGACCGTGGAGATGTAGTCGAGCATCGTGTTGCGCCGGACAGCCGAGACGATGCCCGCCGGGATCGCAAGGACCAGCGCGACCACCAGGGCGGCGCCCGCCAGCTCGAACGTGGCCGGCATCCGCTCGACGACGAGGGTGAACGCGGACTCGCCGTGACGCACCGATTGGCCGAAATCGCCGCGCAGCGCACCCGAGAGGAAGCGCCCGTACTGGACGACGAACGGATCGTTGAACCCCATCACCTCGCGGAAGCGCTGCACGTCCTCGGCCGACGCGTCCGGCGGCAAGAGGACGAGCGCCGGGTCGCCGGTGAGGTGGAGGATGAAGAAGACGACGAACGAGACGCCGAAGAGGACGAGCAGCGACTGCAGGAGCCGGCGGGTGACGTACGTCTTCATGGAGCCCGTCGGAGACGGGCCACCGCCTCGATGTGCGGCGTCTGGGGGAACATGTCCACCGGCTGCACCCACTCGAGCCGATAGCCCCCGGCGACGACGGCGCCGAGGTCGCGGGCGAGCGTCGCGGGGTTGCACGAGACGTAGACGAGCCGGTCCGGCCCGAGCGCGGCGAGGGCGTGGAGGGCCTTCGGATGGAATCCGGCGCGCGGCGGGTCGGCGACGACGACCTCCGCCCGGACGCCGTCGCGCATCAGCGACGGAAGCACGTGGCGCACCTCACCCGCCAGAAAGGTGCAGTTCGGGATCCCGTTCGTCCGAGCGTTCCGCACGGCGTCGGCGACCGCCGCCGCCGCCACCTCGATCCCGTAGACCCGCCGACAGCGGCGCGCGAGCAGAAGACTGATCGCGCCCGTGCCGGCGTAGAGATCCAGCACGGTCTCGTCGCCCGAGAGGCTGCAGGCGCCCTCGACGACGGCGAAGAGTCGCTCGGCCTGGGCCGCGTTGGTCTGGAAGAACGAGTTGGCCGATACCTGGAAGCTGAGCCCCCCGAGCGACGCCCGGATGTGGTCCCGCCCGAGGAGCAGGTGCTCCTCTGTGCCGACCGCCACGCTCGCCTTCTTGGCGTTCACGTTCAGCACGATGCTCGCCGTCGCGGGCACGCGGCGCGCGAGCTCGGCGGCCAGGGGAGCGAGCGCCTCCACGTCGGGCGTCGTCGCCACGATGTTCACCATCGCCTCGCCGGTGCGATGGCCCTCGCGCAAGGACACGAAGCGCAGGAGCCCCGCGTCCGCCTCGTAGACGGAGAGCGCGCGCGCCCGGATCTCGCGTCGGAACGCGTCGAGCAGATCGTTCATCGCCTCCGACTGCAGCAGGCACCGCTCGATGTCCAGAACAACGTCGTAACGGTCGGCCTGGTGCAGACCGACGACTGTTGGAGCGGGGTCCACGAGGCCGCGACCCCCGTGGGTGGCCTGAGACAGGTGCGCGGGGTCCACGAGGCCGCGACCCCCGTGGGTGGCCTGAGACAGGTGCCCGGGGTCCACGAGGCCGCGACCCCCGTGGGTGGCCTGAGACAGGTGCGCGGGGTCCGCGAGGCCGCGACCCCCGTGGGTGGCCTGAGACAGGTGCGCGGGGCCGGCGCGGGACGTGATCGTGAACTCCATCTTGTTGCGGTACCCGTACGGCTCCGGAGCCGGAAGGATCGGGCGGAGCTCGAACGCGCCGAGACCGCCGATCCGCTCGAGGCAGTCGCGCACCTGCTTCTCCTTGAAGGCAAGCTGCGCAGGATAGGCGACGTGCTGGAGTCGACATCCGCCGCAGCGTCCGAAGTACGGGCAGGGCGGCTCGACCCGGTCGGGCGACGGCGTCTCGATCGACTCGATGACGGCGCGGCCGAACCGCGAGCGCGCGTCCACCAGCGTGGCGCGGACGCGGTCGCCGGGTACGGCGCCGCGAACGAATACGACGTAGCCGCTCACGCGCCCGACGCCCTCGCCACCGAACGCGAGGTCGTCGATGACGAGCTCCAGGATGTCTCCGCGCCGAGGTTTCGTCATGACCGACGCCACTATAGCACCTCGACCTCGCGGCTCTCGCGCCGACGGGGTATGATACTGATGCATGAGAGTCGGAGCGCCGCGCGCCGTCGCCGATCTGCTCGTGACCGCCGTCCCCGAGCTCCGAGACCGCCTCGCCGAGCACCACGTCAGGCGCGCGTGGACCGCCCTCGTCGGCACCGACGTGGCGCGGCGGGCCCAGCCCAAGGGGCTCGTCGACGGCTGCCTCACGGTGGTCGTCGACAACTCCCCGTGGCTCCACGAGCTCACGCTCCGCGTCGAAGAGCTGACGGCGCGCCTCCACGAGCGGTTCGCCGCCGTCCGCGCGCTCCGCTTCACTCTCGGCAGTCTCGAGCCGGCGGCCCCCCCGGCGCCGCCGCCGCACGCGCGCTCCGCGACCCCGCTTCCGGCCGCCGACCGGCACGCGATCGACGCGGCGACCTCCGTGATCCCCGACCCGACCCTCGCCGCGGTCGCGCGGCGCCTGCTCACGAAGGCCTGGCAGGCCTCCGCGGAACGAGGGGCCGAGCGGTGACCCGTCGGCTGCTCGCCCGAACCGCAGTCCTCCTGGTCGGCGCGACGCTGGCCGCGTGCGCAGGGGCGGGCGTGACGCCCTCCGGCGTCTCGTCGCGGCGCGCGCCGCCGACGCAGGACAAGCGCGCCGAGGCGTACCACGAGTACGCGGTCGCCCAGATGGCCGCGCAGTCGGGGCGGTTCACCGAGGCGATCCCCGCGCTGCGCGAGGCCCTCAAGCGCGACCCGAGCTCGGCCTACCTCTGGATGACGCTCGCGCAGTGGCTCGGGCGCACCGACGCGGCCGACGAGGCGCTCGCCGCGGCGCGGCGCGCGGTCGAGATCGCGCCTGACGACGTCCTCACCCACACGACGCTCGCCGAGCTCCTCCGCACACAAAACAAGTGGGCCGAGGCCCGGGCGGAGCTCGAGAGGGTCATCGCGCTGAACCCGGATGCGGAGGAACCCTACCTCACGCTCGCGCGCTACGAGGTTGAGCAGAAGGCGTACGATCGCGCACGCGGCGTGCTGCTCCGTCTGATCGCGAAGTCCCCCCGGCTCCCGCAGGCCCACTTCCTGCTCGGGCGGCTCGCCATCGAGACGGAGGCGTGGGACGAGGCGATCGCCGAGCTCCAGAAGGCCGTCGAGCTCGATCCCGACCACGATGGCGCGTGGACCGCCCTCGGCTATGTCTACGAGACGCACCGTAAGCCCGACGAGGCGGTCGAGGTCTACCGGCACGCCGCCAAGGCGAACCCCGACAACCCCGCGTTCGTCGAGCGGCTCGGCGACCTGCTGATCCGGCTCGGTCGCTTCCAGGAGGCGCAGACGGAGATCGAGGCGCTCGCCGAGGTCGCGCCGCGGGACGCGCGCGTCTGGATGAAGCTCGGCGCGGTCTTCTACGAGCAGAAGCAGTGGGACCAGGCGGCCGACGCCTTCCGGCGCGCCGTCACCCTCGAGCCGACGAACCTCCGCGCGCGGTACTTCCTCGCCACCACGTATATGGACGCGGGGAAGGACACCGAGGCCCGCGCCGAGCTCGAGCGCATCCTCCGGGTCGATCCGCGCTCGATCGACGCCCGCGTCCAGCTCGGGTTCCTGTACGGGCGCGCCAAGCGGTACGACGAGGCGATCGCGGTTCTCCGCGACGCCGTCAACCTCGAGCCGAAGCGGTCCGAGCTCTTCCTCTATCTCGGCACCGCGTACTTTCGCGGCAAGCAGTACGACCGCGCCATCGAGACCCTCCAGGAGGGCCTCGGCCTCGACGAGAAGAACAAGGACCTCCACTTCCAGCTCGGGGTCGTCTTGGAGAAGCAGGCGAAGTTCGACGACGCCGTCCGCGCGTTCCGGCAGGTGATCGCGCTCGACCCCAAGCACGCCGAGGCGTACAACTACGTCGGCTACATGTACGCCGAGCGGGGGCAGAACCTCGACGAAGCGATCCAGCTCATCAACCAGGCGCTCGCGATCGAGCCGGAGAACGGCTACTTCATCGACAGCCTCGGTTGGGCGTACTACCAGAAGGGGCGTTATCTCGAGGCCCTGAAGGAGCTCAAGCGCGCCGTTGAGAAGGCGAAGGAGCCCGACCCCGTGATCTACGATCACCTCGGCGACGCTTATCTGAAAAACGGCCTCGAGGCCGAAGCGCTCGCCGCGTGGGAGAAGGCCCTGCAGCTCGACCCGGCCGCCGAAGGGGTCAAGAAGAAGATCGACGACCTCAAGGGCGGGCGCCGGGCCAAGAGTGGCTCGAAGGCGTCTCAGTAGCCTCCTCTGTCTGCTGGTGCTCTACGGCGGGTGCGCGACGGCGCCCGCGCGCCAGCCCGTCCCGGACGACGCGCGCCGCGCGCTCGAGCTCCTCGACGCGCGCTGGCACGAGTTCACCGACCTCCGCACCCTCGCCGACATCGTCCTCACGCGCGGCCGGGAGAGCCACCAACTCACCGGCGCCCTCCTCGTCAAGGGCCCGGACTCGGTGCGCTTCGAGGCCCTGTCGCCGCTCGGTCAGCCCCTCCTCCTCGTCACCGTGCACGAGGGCCGTCTCACCGCGTACGACGTGGTGAAGAACGAGGTGCTCACTGGACCGGCCACGGCGGCGACGATCGTCCGCGTCCTCGGCCTGCCACTCGATGCCGACTCGCTCGTCGCAGTGCTCGCCGGGCGCCCCATGCCGCCGAGGGACCTGCGCGCGGCCGAGCTCGAGCCTGCCGACGGCCTCGGCCCTTCGCTGACCCTCGTCGGCGCTGACGGGCGCCAGCGCGTCTGGCTGGACCTCGACACCGGCGAGGTCCAGCAACTCCAAGTCGATGGCGGGCGCTTCCCGGTCACGATTACCTTCCGGACCGACGGGGAGGCGCCGGCAGGATTCGACCTCCGGTCCGAGGCCGCCCGCGTGACCGGATCAGTGACCTACCGAAACCAGGTCGTCGGGAGCGGGATCGACCCCGAGCGGTTCACGCTTACGCTCCCCAAAGGGGCGAAAACAAAGACCATCCGTTGAAATCCTGCTGGGCACGTGCTACGCTTCGGTGCCTTGTCGAAGCGGTCGGGGGTCGCCCGTCGGCTCGTGCTCAGCGCCTCGGCCAAGATCAATCTGGCTCTGGAGGTTCTGGGCGAGCGGGACGACGGTTATCACGAAGTCGCCACGGTCATGCAGGCTGTGGACCTCTCCGACCGGCTGGTGATCGAGGATTCCGAGATCTTGGAAGTGCGCACCAGCGCGCCCGACGTTCCGAGCGATGGAAGCAATCTGGTCGCGCGGGCGGCGCACGCGTTGCGGGAAGCGGCGGCGGTGAGCCGGGGGGCCCGAATCAGGCTCGACAAGCGGATCCCGGTGGCGGCCGGGCTCGGCGGCGGCTCGGCGGACGCCGCCGCGACGCTCGTGGGCTTGAGCCGTCTCTGGGGGCTCCGCTGGTCGGTGGCCCGGCTCGACGAGCTCGCGGTGACGCTCGGCACGGACGTGCCGTTCTTCCTCCGTGGCGGCGCGGTGCTCGGGACCGGACGCGGCGAGCGCATCGAGCCCGTCGTGGGCATGGCCCTGCCGCTCGTGCTGGTCAACCCGGGGGTGGGCGCGAGCACGCCGGCGATCTATGGGGGCGTGACCCCTGCGATGTATTCTGACGGCAGCCACGTCCGTCAGATGGTGGCGGCGCTCCGGAGCCGCCGCCCGGCCCGGGTCGCCGCGAGCCTCTACAACGCGCTCGAGCGCGTCGCGGCCGCGGCGCACGGGCAGGTGGCGCAGATGGAGGCCGCGCTCCTGGCGGCGGGCGCGCTCGGCGCGGCCATGTCGGGCAGCGGGCTCACCGTGTTCGGCGTCGCCCGCTCGTTCGACCACGCGCGGCAGATCCGCGCGCGGGTCGCACGGCGCTCCTGGAGGTGCTGGGCGGTCCGGGCGATTCGAGGTCCGGCGATCCGGATGCGACGGGAACGCTGAGGAGCAACGAACGATGGGGCGTGGCCAAGTGGCAAGGCGCGGGACTTTGGATCCCGTATTCGGAGGTTCGAATCCTCCCGCCCCAACCACACCTGGAGCGAGGCGCCGATGGCCTACGAGCTGAAGCTCTTGACGGGGACCGCGAACCGGCCGCTCGCCGAGGAGATCGGGCAGTACCTGCGGCTGCCGCTGGCGGACGCGGAGGTATCACGCTTCTCGGACGGCGAGGTGTACGTGCAGATCAACGAGAACGTCCGCGGCGCGGACGTGTTCGTGATCCAGCCGACGTGCCCGCCCGTGAACGACACGCTCATGGAGCTGCTCATCATGATCGACGCGCTGAAGCGCGCCTCGGCCCGCCGCATCACGGCGGTCCTGCCCTACTATGGCTACGCGCGCCAGGACCGCAAGGTCCAGCCGAGGGTCCCGATCTCGGCGAAGCTGGTCGCCGACCTGCTCGAGGCGGCCGGAATCGATCGCGTGCTGGCGCTCGACCTCCACGCGGGACAGATCCAGGGCTTCTTCCGGGTCCCGGTGGACCACCTCTTCGCCGCGCCGGTCATCATCGACTATCTCGGCAAAAAGGAGCTGCGGGAGCCCGTCATCGTCGCGCCCGATGCGGGCGGCGTCGAGCGCGCCCGCGCGATCGCCAAGCGTCTCACGGCCAGCCTCGCGATCATCGACAAGCGGCGCGAGGGTCCGAACTCCGCGGTGGCGATGCACCTGATCGGCGACGTCCGCGGCCGGGACGCCGTCGTGATCGACGACATGATCGACACCGCCGGCACACTCATCCAGGCCGTGAGCGCGCTCGCCCGCGAGGGCGCGCGGCGCATCCTCGCCTGCGGCGTCCACCCGGTCCTGTCTGGTCCAGCGGTCGACCGCATCATCAAGTCCCCGCTGGAAGAGGTCGTCGTCACCAACTCGATCCCGGTAGCCTCCGACAAACGCGCCGCGCACGTCACCGTGCTGACCGTGGCGCCGCTGCTGGGCGAGGCGATCCGCCGCATCCACGACGAAGAGTCCGTCTCGACGCTGTTCGTGTGATCTTCCCGGAGGGAGTCTGACGATGGAGATGCAAGAGCTGACGATCAAGCGACGCGAGGCGACCGGCAAAGCGGTCGCCAAGCGTCTGCGCCGCGCGGGAGAGGTGCCCGCGATCCTCTACGGCGGCGCCAAGCCCGAGCCGGTCCTGGTGGACCCCAAGGCCGTGCTCAAGATGATCCACGGGCGCGAGGGCACGACCCAGCTTCTCACGCTCAAGTTCGACGGCGAGGCGGGCGGCGGCAGGCGGATGGCGATCATCCGCGACTTACAATTCGACCCGGTGACCGAGCACCTGCTCCACGTGGACCTGCAAGAAGTGTCCGGAGACCGCACGATCACGGTGCGCGTCGCGGTCCGTCCGGTGGGCGAGCCCGCGGGCGTCAAGGAGCAGAAGGGCATCCTCAACATCGTGGTCCACGAGCTCGAGGTCTCGTGCCTGCCGACGGCGATCCCCGAGCGGATCGACGCCGACGTCTCGGCCCTGATGATCGGCGACGTGCTGACCGTCGCGCAGCTCCAGGCGCCGCAGGGCGTCCGGATCCTGACCCAGCCGGGGCAGGCGGTCGCCACCGTCGTGCCGCCGATGGCCGAGGAGGCGCCCGTGGCGGCGGCCCCCGCGGCGGCGGTGGTCACCGAGCCGGAGGTGCTCACGGAGCGCAAGCCGAAGGAAGTGGAGGCCCCTGCGCCCGAAGAAGGCAAGAAGCCGAAGAAACCAGAGAAGGCGGAGAAGGAGAAGTAGCGGAGCCGGACCCGCGTGGCCCACGCCGTGGTGGGGCTCGGGAATCCCGGAGCGGAGTACCGGGACACCCGCCACAACGTGGGCCAGCGGGTCCTCGATCTCCTCGCCCAGATGCTCAAGCGCCCCTGGCACCGCGAGGGCCAGGCCCTCACGGCCCACGGCCAGTGGCGGGGCGAGACGGTCCACCTCGTGAAGCCCCTCGCGTTCATGAACGTGTGCGGTCCCGTCGTCGCCCGAGCGCTCCGGCACCTCGGCGTCGGACCGGCCGACCTCGTCTTGGTCTACGACGACATCGACCTCCCCCTCGGCGCGGTCCGCACGCGCATGAAGGGGAGCCACGGCGGTCACAACGGCGTGCGCTCGGTCATCGAGGCGCTCGGCACCTCGGAGATCCGGCGCGTCAAGGTGGGTATCGGGCGTCCCGACCGGAAGGAGGACGTCGTCGACCACGTGCTCACCGGGTTCGAGCAGGACGAGCTCCCCGTGATCGACGCCGCCGTCGCCGAGGCGGCGGAGCGCGTGCTCGCCCTCCTCGGATAGCACGCCCGGGCGCGCGGCGCTAACGAAAGAAGATCAGCGTCACCACGGCGAAGAGCGGCAGGAGCACCACGCCGCTGTAGAGCATGTACCCGAAGAAGCTCGGCATCCTCACGCCCTGCTCCTCGGCGATCGACTTCACCATGAAGTTGGGCGCGTTGCCGATGTACGAGTTGGCGCCCATCGCGACCGCGCCCACGCTGATCGCCGCCAGGATCGTGTGGGGAACGTCCACCACCTCGCGCGCGAGGCCCAGGCCCTGACCCAGCGCGAGGAACGTCAGGTAGGTCGGGGCGTTGTCGAGAAAGGACGAGAGCGCGCCGGTCGCCCAGAAGAACTGCCACGGCGCGCGCACGCCGAGCTCGCCACCCCGGAGCCGCAGGAGCTCGAGCGCGGGGATCATCGTGAGGAAGATGCCGAAGAAGACAACGGCGACCTCCACGATCGGGGAGGCCGTGAAGCCGTTCGCGCGCCGGATCTCGCGCGGCGTCCGCCAGAGCGAGGCGGCCGCCAGCGCCACCAAGACGGCTTCCCGCGCGGGCGCGCCGAGGAACGCGACCGCGAGCACCACGCCGGCGAGGCCGAGGCCGTTCAGCGCGCCGCGCACCCGGAGCGGCTCGACCCGCGCCCGGTCGCGGCGGAGCGCCGCCAGGGGCTCGCGCGTGTAGAGGAGTGTGTCCCACACGAAGTACGTCACGAGCAGCACGCCGACCATCAGGAGCCAGTGCGGCCAGAGCCGGAAGGTCCAGCCGAAGGGCACGCCCTGCAGGTAGCCGAGGAACAGCGGTGGATCGCCGAGCGGTGTCAGCATGCCACCGATGTTCGAGACGAGGAAGATGAAGAAGATGACCGTGTGCCTGACGCGCGTGCGCTCGCGATTGGTCTGCAGGAGTGCGCGGACCAGGAGCATCGAGGCGCCGGTCGTGCCGATGAAGGACGCGAGCACGGAGCCGATCGCGAGGAACGTGGAGTTCACCCGCGGCGTCGCGAGGAGGTCGCCGCGCATGAGGATCCCGCCGGAGATCACGTAGAGGGCGGCGAGGAGGACGATGAACGAGACGTACTCCTCCGCCATGCGGACGAGGGCCGACGGCTCGCGGACGAGATACAGGACGAGCACCGGCAGCCCGAGCACGATCGAGACCAGGAGCTTGTTGCGGTTCGACTCCCACCAGCGCGGCGCGGCGAGGGGAAGGACGGCGATACCGAGAAGGATGACGACGAACGGGACGACGGTGTAGACGGGCAAGAGGGCGGCGGTCGTCACGGCCTGGCGTCTCCCCGGACGGGATTGTCAGCCCACCCAGTGTAGCAGCCGCCGCTCGATTGCTGGGCGGTGGGGCGCGTGATATATAGTTGATGTTTATCCGGTGCGGGTGTCTGGAGGGGAGCGGAGTGACCAAGGTCATCATAGAGCCCGACGAGTCCTTCGAGAGCGCGCTCAAGCGGTTCAAGAAGCAGTGCGAGAAGGCCGGGCTCCTGTCGGAGTTCAAGAAGCGACAGCACTACGAGAAGCCCAGCGTCCGGCGCAAGCGGAAGGCCCTCGCCGCCCGCAAGAAAGCCAAGCGTCGAGAACGGATGGCCGATTAGCCGTAACACTCCTGGACGTACCGCCGGCGCTCCCGTCATCCCGGACGGGAGCGAATGAGGCGATCGGTGGAGGCAGGACACACCTGGGAGCGGTCCACCGAATGGAACGCGGTGCGCGCGCTCCTCGCGCATGAAGCGCAGACCGAAATGGGTCGTGAGCTGGTGGCGACGGCCGAGCCGCTCACCGATCCCCGCACGGTCCACACCGAGCTCCGACTGACGCGCCAGGCGCGTCTGGCGCGCGCGACGTCCGGTCCCCTGCCGCTCGACAGCTTCCCTGACGTCCGGCAAGTGCTCGATCGCTGCCGGACGGTCGGGAGCGTCCTCGACGGCGCCGAGCTGGCCGGGCTGGTGCCGGCCCTTCTGGCAACCCCCAGGCTCGCCGCGTATGGCAAATCGATCGGGACCGTTGCGGCCGAAGTGGCGGCGATCATCGGCTCGCTCCCGCGCTTCCCTGAGCTCGCCGACCGACTCCGCCAGTCCCTCGACGCCGACGGCGCGGTCACCGACGACGCCAGTCCCCGGATCCGTCATCTTCGCCGCGAGATCCGCGAGCGGCGGCGCCGGGTCGCCGCCGAGCTCGAGCGCGCCTTCCAGGAGGTAGACGCCGAGCGGCTCTTCGCTGACCGGTACGTCACGATCCGCCACGGGCGGTACGTCCTCCCCGTCCGGGCGGAGGCGCGCGGTCGCGTGCGGGGCATCGTCCACGACCGCTCGCAGAGCGGCCAGACCCTCTTCGTCGAACCCGAGGCCGTCGTCGAGGCCAACAACGACCTCGTCCAGGCGGTCGGCGAGGAAGAGCACGAGACCGCCCGCATCCTGGCCGAGCTGACCGACGCGGTCCGCGACCGGATCGACGACCTCGAGCTCCTGGTCACGCGCGTCGGCCGCCTCGACTGGATCTTCGCCCGGGGAGGGATCGCGGATCGGATGGAGGCGATCGAGCCCGAGATCGACCCGGGGCGCACCCTGTCGCTCAAGAGCGCCCGCCATCCCCTACTCCTCGCCCAGAGCTGGAAGGACCCCGAGCGCCCGGTCGTGCCGGTCGACATCGAGCTCTCCGCCGAGCGCCCCCTGCTCCTGATCACGGGCCCGAACGCGGGCGGCAAGACGATCGCGCTGAAGACGGCGGCGCTGCTCGCGCTGATGGCCCAGACGGGCTGCCACATCCCCGCCGCGGAGGGCTCGCGGCTGCCGATCGTCGCCGATCTGCACGCCATCGTCGGCGATGACCAGTCGGTCGCGGAGAACCTCTCGACCTTCTCGGCGTTCGTGCAGCAAATCCGCCGGGTGCTCGACCGGGCGGGCGAGCGCTCGCTCGTGCTCCTCGACGAGCTGGGCGCGGGGACCGACCCCGATGAGGGAGCCGCGCTCGCCCAGGCGATTGTCGAGGAGCTCGCCGAGCGGGGAGCGCTCGTGATCGCGACGACCCACCTCGAGCCGCTCAAGGTCTTCGCCTCCACCCACCCCCGCGCGCGCAACGCCTCGGTCGAGTTCGACACGACGACGCTCGCCCCGACCTTCCGCCTCCGCTACGATCAGCCCGGCCAGAGCTACGCGCTCACCATCGCGGCGCGGCTCGGCCTCGCACCCGAGCTGATCGCGCGGGCCCAGGCGCATCGCTCCGAGCACGCCGCGCGGCTCTCGGACCTCCTGACGGCGCTCGACGCCCACGCACGCACCGAGGCCGAGCGCGCGCGCGAGATCGAGCGGGCCCGGACGGACGCCGCCGTGCAGCTCGCCAAGGCGCGCGAGACTGCAAAGACGGCCGAGGGGAAGGCGAAGACGATCGTCGAGCGGGCGAAGGCGGAGGCGATGGCGCTCCTGACCGACGTTCGCCGAACCGTCGCCGCCGAGTGGGATCGGCTCAAGCGCTCCGAGCGCACGCGCCGCACGCTCGAGGAAGGCCGCCAGCGCCTGCATGAGGCCGCGGCTCGCGTCGAGGCGGTCGCCGCAGCCCCGGCCCAGGCGCCCGCCGACGGCCCGGTGGCGCTCGAGCCGGGCCAGACGGTGGCGGCGGAGCACCTCGGGATCCGGGGAGAGCTGCTGACCATCGTCGGAGGCACCGCGACGGTCAGGTCCGGTTCGCTGACAGTCCGCGTGCCCCTTCAGTCACTCCGCCCAGTAGGAGGTGACGGCGAGAGTGAGCGGGGGGCGGGGGCGCCCTCCGTGCGAGCGTCGTTCCGAGCAAAGGAGCCTGCCCCGCCCCCCCGCGAAATCGTCCCCGAGCTGTTTCTGCTGGGACGAACAACGGACGAGGCTCGCGACGCCGTCGAGAAGTACCTCGACGACGCGTTCCTCGCGGGCCTGCCGAGCGTTCGACTGATCCACGGCAAGGGCTCGGGCGCCCTTCGCAAGGCGGTGCGCGACCTCCTCACCGCCCACCCGCTCGTCGACTCCTTTCGGGACGGTGAGTCGGGCGAAGGCGGCACCGGGGCCACCGTGGCCACGTTGAAGGTGAGCTGAGCATGGCATCGTATTCGCAGTCAGTGCTCGACGAGATCCGCGCGGCGGTCGACATCGTCGACGTCGTGAATCGGTTTGTGAATCTGAAGAAGGCCGGCCAGAACTGGAAGGGCCTCTGCCCGTTCCACACGGAGAAGACCCCCTCCTTCATGGTCAATGAGAAGAAGGGGATCTTCCACTGCTTCGGCTGCGGCGTCGGCGGCGACGCGTTTGGCTTCCTGATGCGTCAGGACAAGCTCTCGTTCCCCGAGGCGGTGCGCGCCCTCGCCAAGCAGGCGGGCGTGGCGCTCCCCGAGGAGCGCGGCCCCGCGGGCGACCACGGCCGCGAGGACCTCTTCCGGACGATGGAGCTCGCGTGGCGCTTCTACGTGGACCAGCTCTGGAAGCCCGCGGGCGACCGGGCACAGCAGTACCTGGCTGAGCGCGGCATCGACCCCGAGGTGGCACGCCGCTTCGGCCTGGGGCTGGCCCCGGAGGGTTGGGACGCGCTCTCGAGCTTCATGAGGTCCGAGAAGGTCACGGACGACGCCCTCGTCGCCGCAGGGCTCGCGATCCCGCGCGAGGGTCGGTCGGGTGTCTACGATCGCTTCCGCGGCCGCCTCCTCTTCGCGATCCGCGACCTCCAGGGTCGCGTCGTCGCGTTCGGCGGCCGAGCCTTCGGCGCCGAGCAGCCCAAGTACCTCAACTCCCCCGAGACGCCGCTCTACGTCAAGGGCAACCTGCTCTACGCCGCCGACCTCGCGCGCGCCGCGATCCAGGCGAAGAACCGCGCGCTGCTGGTCGAGGGCTACGTGGACTGCCTCATGGCCCACCAGCACGGCTTCACCGAGACGGTCGCGGCGCTGGGCACGGCCTTCACCCCCGCGCAGCTCGGCCTCCTCAGGCGCTACTGCGACGACGCGGTCCTGTTCTTCGATGCCGACGCCGCCGGACGCAAGGCCGCCGAGCGCGCCGAGGAGCTGCTCGAGCCCACGGGCGCGAGCATGGTGTGGGCCGTCAACCGCACGGGCGCCCTCGAGTCCTCGGGCGCGCTGCGGTTGCGCGTCGCGCTCCTGCCGGTGGGCCACGACCCTGACACGTTCCTGCGAACGAGCGGCGCCGCCGCCTTCGAGGAGCGGATCGGGGCGGCGCGGAGCCTCCTCTCCTACGCTCTCGACCGCACCATCGCCGACCCGGAGGGCGCCACGGGTCCACGCGCGCGGACCAACGCGTTCGCGCGCGCGGCGTTGATGCTGGCGAAGGTCGGCGACGCCCAGGAAGCCGCGCAGCTCTCGCGCGAGGCCGCCCAGAAGCTCGGCGTGGACGCGACGCAGCTCTGGATCGAGGCCCAGCGCCTGCAGACGGCGCTGCGCCGCCCCGTCACGGCGCACCCGGCGACGCCGGCGACGACGCCACCGCCCGTCGAGCGCGACCTGGTCGCGCTCCTGCTGCACTCGACCGAGGCCCGAGAGGCGCTCCTGCCCATGGTCGTGGAGGCCGAGGACCTCGCCCACGCCCCCTTCCGGACGATCGTCGCGGCCCTTCGCCTCCGGCTCTCGGCGCCGGCGGAGAGCCTGATGACCGACCTCGTTACCGACGAGGCACGGAGCGTCCTGGCCGCCCTCCTCGTCGAAGAGCGCGCGGAGCTTGACGTTCGGGTTAGCATTGAACAGTTCAGGAGACGCCTCGAGCGCAGCCAGCGGCTCCGGCGCGCGCGTGAGGTGAGTCAATCCATCGCCGACGTCCAGGCCAAGACCGGCGCAGCGGCGCCCCCGCTGCACGAAGAGCTGCGCATGCTCCACCAGGAGACCGCCGTGATCTACGAGATCACCGGGGGTGTCGCTCAGTCGCTCGAACCGAGGGCCCCAGGGTCCGAAGGAGCTGAGACGCATGAGTGAAGAGCCCAAGCTGGAGGAGCTGGACCGGCTGATCACGAAGGGGAAGCAGAAAGGCTTCCTCACCTACGACGAGGTCAACGACGCGTTACCGTCGGACATCGTCTCGCTCGATCAGCTCGACGACATCATGATGATGTTCGGCGCGATGGACATCGAGGTCGTCGACTCCGCGAAGGCGGGACGGCTCCCCTCAGAGGTCGGGCGTGAGCGCCAGCCGGCGCCGGCCGAGGAGGCCGACGACGACGGCCCCGCCGACCCGATCGACCTGACGCCCGGTCCCGTCGGCCGCACCGAGGATCCGGTCCGCCTCTATCTGCGCGAGATGGGCCGCGTCGCCCTCCTGACGCGCGAAGGCGAGATCGCGCTCGCCAAGCGGATCGAGGAGGGCAAGAACCAGGTCACCGCCGCCATCCTCTCGACCAACCTCGCCCTCGAGCGCTTCCGCGAGCTGCGCGAGCAGCTCAAGGGCAGCGAGATCTCCATCAAGGAAGTCGTGGACGTCAACGAGGAAGAGTTCACCGAGGAGAAGGAGGATGAGCTCCGGCGGCAGGTGATCGCGGCCTTCGGCACGGTGGATCGGCTCCTCCGCGACCGCGACCGGCTCGTCGCCCAGGCCAAGAAACTCCGGCTCAAGGCCGGTGGCCGGAAGAAGACGAAGAAGGGCAAGGAGCCCGCGTGGCGGCGCCTCGAGATCCAGGCCCACCGGTACCAGGAGAAGGTGCTCGACAACCTCCGCAAGCTCAACATCGGCAACCAGATCATCGACCGCGAGGACGGAGACCCCGGCCGCCGCGGGCTCGTGCAGCGGCTCCGCGACCTCCTCGACGACATCGAGCGCGCCGAGCGTGTGATCAAGCTCTGGACCAACGGTCGGCGCCCCTCGCCCGAGGAGGTCCAGAACCTCATCTACGTCTCGTTCCGCGACCCGGGCGTGGGCGCCATCAACGGCCAGGTCGGCGACCTCCACCTCAGGGCCGCCAAGAAGTTCCAGTCGCCCAAGGCCCAGCAGATCTGGGTCGCACAGCAGGAGATCAAGCTCGCCGAGCAGCGCGCCAACGCCAAGGCCGACGAGATCAAGCGCGTGATGACCATCATCCGGCAGGGCCAGGTCAAGGCGGCGCAGGCGAAGAAGGAGATGGTGGAGGCGAACCTGCGGCTCGTCATCTCCATCGCCAAGAAGTACACGAACCGCGGGCTGCAGTTCCTCGACCTCATCCAGGAAGGCAACATCGGCCTCATGAAGGCGGTCGATAAGTTCGAATATCGGCGTGGGTACAAGTTTTCAACCTACGCGACCTGGTGGATCCGGCAGGCGATCACGCGCGCCATCGCCGACCAGGCGCGCACGATCCGGATCCCCGTGCACATGATCGAGACGATCAACAAGCTCATCCGGACCTCGCGGCAGCTCGTGCAGGAGCTCGGCCGCGAGCCCACCCCGGAGGAGATCGCGGCGAAGATGGACGTCCCCGTGGACAAGGTGCGAAAAGTCCTGAAGATCGCGCAAGAGCCGATTTCACTCGAAACACCGATCGGAGAAGAAGAAGACAGCCACCTGGGCGATTTTATAGAGGACAAGCAGGTCGTCTCGCCCGTCGAATCGATCATCGGCCTCTCGCTCCGGGAGCAGACGAACAAGGTCCTCAACACGCTCACCCCGCGCGAGGAGAAGGTGCTGCGGCTCCGCTTCGGCCTCTCCGACGGTTGCGAGCACACGCTGGAGGAGGTCGGGCAGGACTTCGCGGTCACCCGCGAGCGCATCAGACAGATCGAGGCCAAGGCGCTGCGCAAGCTCCGGCACCCATCGCGCTCGAAGAAGCTCCGGAGCTTTCTCGAGACGTGACCGGGTATGATGGCGCCGAGGGCCCATAGCTCAATGGCAGAGCAGCCGGCTCATAACCGGTTAGATCTTGGTTCGAGTCCAGGTGGGCCCACCGTTGTAGCGGGGGCCGCGAGTCCGGCTCGAACCGTGGGTGGCCTGAGACGAGGCGCGGTCTCTCGGGTGGCTCTGGTCCGCGGACAGTCGGAGGGGGTGTGGATTCACAGCTCCTTACGCTGATCGATCTGCAGTCACTCGACACACGGATCGCCGCGTTCGAGGCCGAAGCCGCCCGCCTGCCGAAACAGATCGACGCGATCCACGCCGCCCTCGCCGAAGCGAAGAAGACCGTCGAGACCCTGCGCGCGAAGGCGGATGCCGCCAAGAAGGATCTGCGCACGAAGGAGAAGGACTTCGAGGTCATCACGGCCAAGCGGACCCGTGCCGAGGCGCGGCTCTGGGAGGTGAAGAACAACACCGAGTACTCCGCGGTGCTCGCCGAGATCGAGGCGATCAAGCAGGAAAAGGCGAAGGCCGAGGAGGAGATCCTCGCCATCATGGAGCTCCAGGAGCGCCTCGCCGTGGACATCCGCGACGCCGAGGCGCAGCTCAAGCGGAGCGAGGCCGAGGCGCGGCAAGACGAGGCGGTCGTCCGGAAGAAGCTCGCGGCGGTGGAGCACGAGCTGGCCATCGTGCGCGCTGAGCGCGAGTCCCGCGCGCGCGAGCTCCCGAAGTCGCTCCTCGCTGACTACGAGAAGATCCTCCGGGCGCGCGGCGGCGTCGCCGTCGCCGCCGTGACGACCTCCGCCATCTGCGGCGGCTGCCGGGTCGCGATCCGCCCGCAGGCGATCCAGGAACTGAAGGCCGCGAGCGGGCTCATGGTCTGCGAGAGCTGCGGCCGCTACCTCTACTGGCAGGAATCGGCCTGACCGCTCCTCCGGCCAGGCGAGCGTCCCCTCCCGACGTCATCCTCTATACCGACGGCGCCTGTACCGGCAACCCGGGGCCCGGCGGCTGGGCGGCGATCATCCTCGACGCCGGCAAGGAACGCGTCGTCAGCGGTGCCGAGCCGCACACGACGAATCAGCGCATGGAGCTCACGGCCGCCGTCGAGGGGCTCGCCGCGATCCCGGGCCAGCGGCGCGTCCACCTCCACTCGGACAGCGCCTACATCGTGAACTGCTTTCGTGAGCGCTGGTGGGAGCGCTGGGAGAAGACCGGCTGGAAGAACCGGCAGAAGCAGCCGGTCGCCAATCGCGATCTCTGGGAGCGGCTGCTCGCCGAGAGCCGGCGCCACGACGTCGTCTGGCACAAGGTGCGCGGCCACAGCGGCGACCCGTTGAACGAGCGGGCGGACCAGCTCGCGCGCGAAGCGATCCAGACGCTCTGAGCGGGCGCGCGGTGCTGCACGTCCTGAACGGCGACGCGACGCACAGAGTCTTCGAGCAGACTCATCTGACGGGCGACGTGCTCGTCTGGCGCGACATCCTCGTCGAAGGCCCCGCCGCGTCTCCCGACGAGCGCGCTCCGTGGCTCGCGGCGCGCCTCGGCATCGACGCGGAGGAGTACGTGCGAGGCCGCCGGGAGGAGGCGGCGGCGCTCGCGGCGACCGCCCGCCACGACGAGGTCGTCCTCTGGTTCGAGCACGACCTCTTCTGCGCCGTGAATCTCTGGTTCCTTCTCGACCGGTTCTCCGCGCGCGGGAGGACGCCGCCGCGGCTCTCGCTGGTCTGTCCGAGCCACGTCGACGGATTCCGGGGGCTCGGCACGTTCGACGCCGGGAGCCTCAGGTCACTCTTCGAGCGCCGCGCGCCGGTGACCAGCGCGATGCTCGCCCTCGGACGCGTCGCCTTCAGGGCGTATGCGAGCCCCGACCCCCAGGCGCTCGAGACTCTCCTCGCCCGCGGCGGCGCCGCGCTTCCCTTCCTCGCGGCGGCGGTCCGCTGCCACCTCGGGCGCTTCCCGTCGGTGGCGAGCGGCGTCGACGAGGTCGACGCGGAGACGCTCTCTGCGCTCGGGGGCGGGCCGGTCGACTTCTCTCGGCTCTTCGCCATGGTGGGAGCCCGCGAGCCTGTCCGTCCCCACGGCATGGGCGACCTCCAGTTCGCGGCGCGGCTTCGCGAGCTGAGCCGGGGCCCGCACGCGCTCGTCACGCTCGACGCGGACGGGCGCGCCCCGCGAGCGTGGACGCTCGCGCTCACGCCGCTCGGGCGCGACGTCGTCGCCGGGCGCGCCGACTGGCTCGCGCACCACCCGCTCGACCGCTGGCTGGGCGGAGTCCATCTGCATAGTCCTCGGCCCTCATGGCGCTGGGACGGCCGTGCGCGCCGCCTCGTCCTGGCCTGACATCGGCGCGCCGGCGCCGAACCGCCGCATGAAAGCCGCTTCCGCGCGGTATACTCGTCATGCGCCAGAGAAGGCTGGACGGTCGCCGGTCGCGGCAACGCGGCGGGAGGAAAGTCCGGGCTCCACAGGGCAGGGTGCTGGGTAACACCCAGGGGGGGAAACCCCACGGACCAGTGCCACAGAAAGCAGACCGCCGTCCGCAAGGGCGGTAAGGGTGAAACGGTGAGGTAAGAGCTCACCAGCGGCGCGGGTGACCGCGTCGGCTCGGCAAACCCCACCCGGAGCAAGGCCGAATAGGAGAGCTATCGGGTTGCCCGCCCGCGCTCTCGGGTTAGGCCGCTGGAGGCGCCGGGTAACCGGCGCCCTAGAGAAATGACCGCCGCCCTGGGCGAATCGCTCGGGGAACGGAACCCGGCTTACAGGCCTTCTCTGGCGCTTTTCTTTATTCTCAATCACTCTGGCGTCGCAAATTATCCACAGATGGGGATGGCCCAGAATCCGGGCCCGTAATCCACAGCCGTTTCACAGCCTTCACGAGCTCCGGGTTGCCCACCAGGACGAACGGAATCTGGGCGTGCGGGATGAAACGCCAGTTCGAGAGGCGGAGTCGCCAGAAGACCTGCGGCCGGTCCTGCCCTCCTCAGGCCGTGAACTGCACGCTGTCGACCTCGATCTCGCCGGTCCCAACCTCGGAGAAATCGAACGTCAGGCTACGGCGGACGTCGCGTCTCCTGCAACTGGCCGAAAGCCGCTTGACACGGCGCCTCTTCGGCCAGATCCTCGGGCGCATCGCGCGACTCGCGGCGCCCCGCCTGATCACGACCCCACGGAGGGACGGCGACGAAGAGTGCGTGGCGATCCGACAGGGGGAGTGACCACGGTGCGCGCGCACGAATCCCCTGGGGTGGCGGTCCCAAATTCGAGGAGCCACGCCACAGCCTCATTTCTATCGCGAGAGGAGGAAGGACATGGCTGGTGGACGTTCGCGCGCACGCGGGCCGTGGAGGAAGCTCGTTCACGTCGCCATCGCGAGTGCGCTAACAGCGGCCGGAGCATTGGTCACCTCGCCCGCCGCCGACGCGCGCATCACCAAGGTCCAGATCACCACCACGGAATCGCCGACGTTTGGCGGCTACTCGTGGCCGGGCGTCGGACAGTACGAGAAGCTGGTCGGCAAGGCCTTCGGCGAGGTGGACCCCACCGACTCGAAGAACGCGGTGATCGTGGACATCGAGCTTGCGAGGGATCCTGACGGCAAGGTCAGGTACTCGTTCGACTTCTACATCCTCAAGCCGATCGACTTGAGCAAGGGCGCCCACAAGGTGATGTACGAGCCGCCGAACCGCGGCGGCAAAACGTGGGCCTCCCTGGGCCGCGTCCCGGGCGGCAACGACCCTGGGTCGATCACCGACCCGACCGTGCTGGCGAACGCGTTCTTGATGCCGCGCGGCTACACGATGGTCTGGAGCGGCTGGGACAAGTCTGCCGGCACCAGCACGGCGAACTTCAACCTCACGGTCACGCTGCCGATCGTCAAGAATCCGGGTGGCTCGACCATCACCGGACCGGCGTACGAATACATCGTGACGTCCGGGACGTCGTTCACGCTGAGCTATCCGGCGGCTACGGCGGACAAGGCCAAGGCAACCTTGACCCATCGCGTTCACCTGGACGACCTCCCGGTGGTGATTCCCGCTTCGCAGTGGGAGTACACCAACGCGAGCCTGACAGCGATCCGCCTGCCTCCAACGGGAACGAGCTTCGTCGCGAACGACATCTACGAGTTCTCTTACACCGCCAAGGATCCATCCGTGAACGGGCTGGGTTTCGCCGCCATCCGGGACTGGAACGCCTGGCTGCGCTATGAGGCGGCCGACGACTTCGGCACCGCCAATCCGCTGGCCGGGGACATCACCCGGATCTATACCGAAATCTCGTCCCAACCCGGGCGGCTTCTGAACGACTTCCGGCATCTCGGCTTCAATCAGGCCGAGAATGGCAAGAAGGTGTTCGACGGCCTGATGCAGTGGATCGCGGCGGGCGACGGCATCAACATGAACTACCGGTTCTCGCAGCCGGGCCGGACCGAGCGCAACCGGCAGGACCACCTGTACGTCGAGGGCGTCTTCCCATTCGCCAACGTGACGACACACGATCCGATCACCGGCAAGACGGATAGTCGCTACGCCCGGTGCGCCGCGACCGGGACGTGCCCCCTGGGGGTTGAGATCTATTCGGCCAACGAGTATTGGGTCAAGGCCGCCTCGCTCCTGCACACCACTCCGGACGGAACCGTGGATCTCCCCGATTCGCCGTTCACGCGCAATTACCTGATCTCCAGCCATCAGCACGGCACCGGCAACGGAGCGTCGAAGGGGAACTGCCAGCAGTTCCTGAATCCCTTGAATTCGGCGCCGGTGCAGCGCGCCCTGTTCATCGCGCTGGACGAGTGGTCCAACGGCACGCTGCCGCCGCCCAGCAGGGTGCCGAGGCTCGCCGACGGAACGCTGGTGGCGCCTCTGCCACAGTCGGGAATGGGTTTCCCCAACATCCCGGGCGTCACCTACACCGGTCTCAAGACGACACGCTACCTGCTCGACTACGGACCGCACTTCTACGAGACCGGCATCGCGGCCGTCAACCCGCCCGTGATCATGCCGCCGTATCAGGACAATCCGGCTAGCGGCCCCATCTATCCGAGCTTCGTGCCGAAGACCGACAGCGATGGCAACGACATCGCGGGCGTGCGCCTGCCCGACGTGACGGTGCCGCTCGCCACGTATACCGGCTGGGCGCTGCGGGCGGGCCCTCAGGCAAACGACGGATGCGAAGGATCCGGTCAGATGATCCCGTTCGCCAGGACAAAGGCCGAGCGCATGGCCTCCGGCGACCCGCGTCCGTCGGTCGAGGAGCGCTATCCGTCGTTCGGTCAGTACTCCAGCGCGGTGATCCGCGCGATCGACGGCCTCGTCAGGGCTCGCTTGATGCTGTGTGAGGACGCTGACGACGCGCAGGCACGGCTGCTCCAGGCAGGACTGGACGCGGGCGTCCCAGCGCCGCACGGCCACCTGCCGCCCCACTCCACGCCGCCGCTCTGCCACGGGCCCGGCCGATAGGCAAGGTGAGCCGAGGAGAGGAGATGAGCATGATGCATCGACCGACGTGGTTCATGTTCGCAATGGTCGCGCTTCTCGCGTGGGCGTCACCGGCGAACGCCCGGGTCACGCGGATCGTGATCGACAGCACGACGCTGCTCGACAGCGGTGCGTACGAGTCGGTCTCGGGCCGCGCCTTTGGCGAGCTCGATCCGAGTCATCCGCTGAACGCCATCATCCAGGATATCGATCTCGGGAGCCCGGACGGTAAGGTCCGCTACGTCGCCTCATTCCTCCTCGTCAAGCCGACCGACATGTCGCAGGCGAGCGGTTTGATGTGGCAGGACGTGCCGAACCGCGGCGGACGGATCACGCTCGCCGCGGCCAGCCGCGCCGAAGGTGACATCGGCTTGAGCAGCGGATGGCAGGGCGACAACTCGGGCAGTCCGAGCGGCCTCGCGACCACGGTTCCGACGTATGCCGAAGACCTCTCACCACACTCCGCGGTGCAGAACAACGAGTGGGTCAAGGTGCCCGTGGCGAAGAACCTCGACGGCGGCGACGTGACCGGGCTCGTCTTCGGGCGCATCGTCAATCGGAGCGGCACCGCGTCCCAGCAGATCTTCGTCCAGGCGAATCAGCTGCCCTACAAGCCGGCGACGCTCGACACGACGCAGGCAACGCTCGTCTCGCGCGACCACGAGACTATGGAAGGCGTCGTCACCGGGGAGACGACCATTCCGAGCACCGACTGGGCATGGGCGAAGTGCCCCACCGGCTGGGCGGCGCAGACACCGCTCGTGCCCACGGACCCGCCGGAGATCTGTCTGAAGAACGGCTTCGCCGGCAACAAGCTCTACCAAGTCGTGTTCACCGCGAAGGATCCCTACGTGCTCGGCGTCGGCTTCGCCGCCTTCCGCGACGTCGCGTCGTTCTTCAAATACGAGACGGCCGATGACTTCGGCAATCATAACCCCGCGGCCGGGGCGATCAGGTGGAGCATCAGCCGCGGGTCGTCCCAGTCGGGCAACTTCCTGCGCGGCTTCCTGCACCTCGGCTTCAACCAGGACGAGGCCGGGCGGCAGCTGCACGACGGCACGTGGCCGATCATCGCCGGCCGGCGCATCGCGCTGAACTTCCGCTGGGCGCAGCCGGACGGCGTGCTCGAGCTCTACCAGGCGGGCAGCGAAGGGCCGCAGTGGTGGCACACGTTCCCCGACCACGCGCGCGGTCTGCCGCCGGGCGGCATCCTCGATCGTTGCCACAAGACCGGCACGTGCCCGAAGGTCGTCGAGCACTTCGGCGCCGCCGAGATCTGGGCGCTGAAGCTCGGGCCCGAGTGGGTCGGCACCGATCCGAAGAACGACATCCCGCTGCCGGACAACGTCCGCCGCTACTACATCCCCAGCACCACACACGGCGGCGGCGGCGGCGGCTTCAACCAGACCCCTCCATGCACGATGGTGAACTGCCCCGGCAACAACTACGGCCAGGGCATCCTCCGCGCGAATCCCGTGCCGCACACGCAGACGGTGAACGCGCTGCGGTACCATTTCCGTCGGTGGGTGATGCAGAGTATTCTGCCGCCGCCGAGCCGGTACCCGACCCTGCGCGGCGCGAAGAGCGAGCGTAATCTGGTCGAGCCCACCAAGGACGCCATGGGCTTCCCGACCATTCCGGTCGCGGCCGTCACCGCCGGGTGGCGGACGACCGCACCCGAGCCCGGCTTCATCAACCCGGTCCTCGACTACGACTGGGGTCCCGAGTTCAACCCCAGCGACGCCTCCGGCGTGCCGACCAACATCCTGCCGCCCATCAAGCAGGTGATCCCGATGATGGTGCCGCGCGTGGACTCGGACGGCAACGAGCTCGGCGGTGTGCCGGTGGTGTTACGCGATGCCCCGCTCGGGACGTACCTCGGCTGGAACATCACTTTCGCCGGGTTCCACAAGGACCAGCTCTGCGACTACGTCGGTGGCATGATCCCGTTCGCCGTGAAAAAGGCCGACAAGGTCCCGGGTGACCCGCGGCCCTCCCTCGAGGAGCGCTACAAGGACCACGCGGGCTACGTCGCGGCGGTGGCTGCCGCGGCGGCGAACGCGGTCGCCCAGGGCTTTCTGCTGCAGCAGGACGCGGACGCCCTGATCGCCCAGGCGGCCGCCAGCAACGTTCTGAATCCGTAGTCGGGCCGACGGGGCGGCGTGTCCTGCGACACGCCGTTCCGAGAATCGCTCGCGCGCTCCTCGGTGAGGACGATTCCATAGCCTGAGCCATCTCTGGTAGACTCCTCGGCAGCCGTCCTCAACCGAGGTGCTCATGCGGCTGATCGGGCTCGCGGTCGTGCTCTCTCTCGGCCTCACTTTTACCCCGCACCTCGCTGTGGCACAGCAGGCGGGAAGAGTCACCGGTGGAGCCCTGCTTCGCTGGCCGCAGGATTGGGGAGTGCTGGACCCGAGCGACAAGCAAACGGCGTCGGAGTGGGACTCCTGTCGGAGCGGCGTGCCCGACGTGTACCGAATCGACGCCGCGGATTTGCTGCGGATCTCGGTGTGGAAGAACGAAAGCGAAGCGATGAGTCGGACGGTGCCGGTCAGGCCCGACGGAAAGATTTCACTCCCACTTCTGAACGACGTCCCGGCCATGGGCCTCACGGCGCTCGAGCTGGGTGGGGCTCTGGCCCGGAAGGTCTCGGAGTACATGCCGAGCCCAAACGTCTCCGTCATCGTGTGTCCTGGCCCCTTCGTGCGGGAGTCTCGACGACCTTTCACTCCACACGACTAATTTAGTGCTCCGTCCGCGAAGTCATGTTAACGACCACGACGGACGGCCTTCTTGACGATGGTGACCGGGTCCTTGGTCCATACGAATGGGGTCGGATGACTATTCCACTCAGCGATATAGGCCTCGATGTGGCGGATCAGGGCACGGACGGTGTCGAACGAGCCGCGCCGGACCGACTTGCGGGTGAGGATGCCGAACCACGCCTCGACCATGTTGAGCCAGGAGGCGCCCTTCGGGGTGAAGTGGAACTGGACCGCCGGATGCTCGGTGAGCCACGTCTGTACCGCCGGGGTCGAATGCGTGGACGAGTTGTCGAGCACGACGTGCAGCGCGCGGCTGCACTAACGGCGGGCGATTCGTTTGAGGAAGCGCAAGAAATCGGCGCCGGTGTGCCGCGGTGCACACTCGCCGATCACGCGACCGCTCGTGATCTCCAGCGCCGCGTACAAACTTGTCAGGCCATTGCGCCGGTAGTCGTGGGTCTGTCGGGCCGGCAGCCCGGGGCGCAAGGGCAGCAACGGCTGGGTACGGCTCAACGCCTGGATTTGCGTCTTCTCATCGAGCGCATATCTTCGACTTCTCGTCGCCCGAGTGGTACCCGCTTCATCCGCGCTATCTTTGGCGTGCCGCCACCTCTTTGCGCTCAATGGCGACTCGACCAGGACGGGAAGGAGGCGCTGAAACGGAAGCCATGACGTAACGAGGTGTGGCGGCGCGCGCCGAGAACGCGCCCCACGTGGCCCATCACCCAATCGTGAAGGAGACTGCGATGAGCGAGAGCAGTGTCGCCCGCCGAGGCGCCGCCCTCTACGCCCGTGTGTTGACCAGCTTGGGTAGCCCGGTGCATCTCGCGCGGGCGCTCCGAGTGCCGTGCGCGACGATGGTAAAGGGCCTCTGACTCACTTCGTCTACATGCTCCGGTGCGCCGACGGCTCGCTCTATACGGGGGCCGCGAAAGACTGGCGGGACCGACTGGAGCTGCACATGAACGGGCGCGCGGCCAAGTACACGCGGAGCCGCCGGCCGGTTCGGCTCGTGCGGCTTGAGACGCACGCGTCGAAGTCAGCGGCGCTGAAGGCCGAGGCGGCGATCAAACGGCTGCCGAAACAGGAAAAGGAACACTACGTGCTCGCGGGAAGGTCGCCGTGACGCGCCGGGCGCGGGTCCTCGTTGGCGAATGAGCCCGAGGCTAAATGGCGTCCTCGCAGTCGGCCTCGCCTTGCTGTTCGGCGGGTGTGTTTCCACGCCTTCGCTGACGAGGCCGGTGAGCCAGGTGCCAGATCTCAGGGGAACCTGGACGGGGACCTGGGGCGGTACTCCCCTGACCCTTGTCGTCGTTACGCAAGAGGAGGCTCCTACCTCCGGGGTCTACGTCGGCCCCTGGCTGCTGTTCGGACAACAGTTGCCCGGCGTCTCGGGCGTCCTGACTTTTACGGTCGGGAATGAGGCCATCTCAGTCAATGTCCGGGGGCGGCTCGGGGACTCGAACGGGAGGCTCACGCTCGTCCTCGATCCGCTGACGGTGAACGGTGAGCAGATCACACTGACGCACGTGGACGAGCACCGCCTGGCAGGGGTTGGAACATCGCGCTTGACCTGGGAGCCACAGGGTCCCGTGGAACTGGCGCGCCAAGCAGCCGATGGCCCAAGTGGTGTTCGTCCCTGACTCTGGGGTGCCCCGGCCCTTGGCGGGAACTTTCGAATGGGGTGATCGGTTATGCTTCGAGGAGATTCGCTATGACCCTGGTGCCAAGATTGATCGCGGCGGCTCGACTCGGACTGACGGCTGTCATAATCGCAGCGTGCGGCACGAGCAGTAGTTACCTGTCCTCAACGGGATCGACCGTCACCCTGATGGCTGGCTGGGAGCAGCATTTCACACTGGAATGGACGGCTGAGCCGGAATCGGAAGGCGCTCGACGGGTCAGTGGCTACGTCTACAACCGTCACGGCGAGTACGCCCTGAACGTCCGTCTTCTGGCACAGGCGCTGGACCCTGCGGGCGCTGTGGTCGGTCAGCGCATCGCGTGGGTGCCCGGAGGCGTGAATGGCTTCGGGCGCGCTTACTTCACGGTCGCGCATTTGCCGGCGGCCGACAAGTACAGCGTGACGGTCTGGGACTACACCTGGCTCCAGAGCGACGACAGCCGGCGGTGATCGCCGCTGAGCGAGCCCGCGAGGCGCGGATGATGTCGAGCGACTCACGCCCACCTGTCACGTTTCGGGGGTGTGTGTTCCTGCTTTCTCTCTCATTCACGGGCGAAGGTCGCCCCGGGCCGGAGTCCAACTCAGCGCGGCGGGATCAGATCACCTGCCTGGCCCGCAGCCCGGCGATCGCTCCCGGCCCATACCCGAGCTCCGCCAGGATCTCGTCCGTGTGCTCGCCAAGAGTGGGCGCGTGGTGACGGAGGCGCCCCGGAGTCTCTGAGAGGTCGACCGGCGTCGGAGCCAGCGGTGCGGACCGTGGCAGCCCCGGATACTCCATGTCGGCCACCAGCCCGGCTGCCCGAACGTGCGGGTCGTCCAACGCCTGCTGGGGCGAGTAGAGCGGCCCGGCTGGGATGCGCGCCGCCTCGAGCTGGGTGAGCGCTTCGGCGGTCGTGCGCTCGGCCGTCCAGGCCGCCATTCGCTTGGAGATGATCTCGCCGTGATCACCCCGCGCCCGGTCGTCCTTGAACCGCGGATCGCTCAGCCAGTGCTCCTCACCCATCAGCCGTGCCCATCGCGTGAACATCGGGTTGCCGATCGCGTAGGCGATGATCCATCCGTCCTTCGTGCGGAAGAGGTCCGAAGGCGCCGACGTCTGCCCGCGGTTCATCGTGGCCAGGCGGTTGGGTCGGATCACCTGTTGCTCGACGAGCGTCGGATTGTTGAAGGCTACCGCCGTCCGCAGCAGCGCGCCCTCCACCTTCTGGCCGCGCCCGCTCTTCTCGCGCGCCATGAGCGCTGCCAGCGTGCCGAACGCCGCCAGGGCGGCCGTCCCGCAGTCGACCCACGCCACCGCCGCACGCATGGGCTGCTCTGGCGTGCCCGTGAGGTACGCCGAGCCGCACATCACCTGGCCGATCCCGTCGAAGCCGTGCTTGCCACTCCACGGCCCGCCGGCGCCGAATGCGGTGACGGTCGTGAGGATGACGTCCGGCTTGACGCGGCGCAGGCTGTCGAGGTCGAGCGCGAGCGACCGCAGCACGTCGGGCGGTAGATTGGCAACCACGACGTCGGCGGAGCCAACGAGCTTCCGCACGATCTCACGCCCCTCCGAGCAGGCTGGGTCGAGCGTCATCCCACGCTTGTTGCGGTTCATCACCACGTACACCGCGCCCGCTCCGTCCGCGCTCACCGGCGCCACCCACCGGTCCTCGCCACCACCCCGCCGCTCGATGCGGATCACGTCGGCGCCGAGATCCGCCAACAGCGCCGCACAGTACGGCCCGGCGATGTACCGCCCGAAGTCGAGAACCCGGATCCCGGCGAGAACGTCGCGCATCGGTCCCTCACTCTGGCTCACGGGGCACCTCTTCGCTGCGTCGCGCACGGCACCGGGCGCCGCGCGATGGGATTCTTGGGCGGCCACGCGCCCGCGTCAAGCGCCGCGTATCTTGACCGCCAGCTCGCGAACGATCGCCACCGGCTGTGCCTTAGAAAAAGCGATGACGAACGCAGACGGCAACCTACTGTGGAGAGAGACGGCTTGCGATTTCAGCTCGCGCCGGGAAGGGTGAAACCCCGTGGCTCCCAGCCCTGATCGCGCTTGGGATTGTGATGTCGGCGCTCACACGTCCTGTCGGCGTCGCTCACGTCGCGTACAACGCGCACCTCCGGGAACGTTACGAGGTCTGGATCGCCGAGAGCCGCCAGGGCTTGGGCCCGACGGGTCGCGTGAAGGTCCAGTACTCCTCAATGTCCTGTGGTGTCTTCGAGCCCTCCACGACGGCGCCGGTCAGGTCATCGACCGTGAAGTCGACCAGCGATGCGGCGAAGTACACGGTCACCCAGTCCTGGCCGCCCTCCTGCCACGCCTCGCTGACGTCCGCGCTCGCGATCTGGATCTGCTCGACGCGGCTCGTCCGCCGCGCGCCCCGGAGCTGGTCGCACTGGGCCTGGAGGCGGGCGTACTCCTGCGGCGTGAGCCGATCGTTCATCCCGCTCATGTCCCGCCGCGTGATGCCACCCTGGACGTCGGTGAAGACCGTCTTGGCCCAGCCGGCGAACGCGACTGGATCGAAGCTCGGATCCGTCTGGCGGATGGACCCGAGCCCGCGCTCGAGATCGGACGGACCCGCTGGCGCCTCGACCGTCGCGCCCCTGCCGCCCGCCGACCAGCTTTCGCTCCTCGCGCCGTAGGCGCTGGCGCCGCCTGCGCCGGCGTACGCGGGCTCAGGCTGGGTCGCCTGGCGTCCGCGGAGCAGCCGGAACAGGAAAAAGGTGGCGCCGCCGAGCAGCAGGAGTTCGAGGAGGCCGATACCTCCGCCGAAGCCGCCCCCCATCCCGCCGAAGAGCATCGAGCCCAGGAGCCCGCCGAGCGCGAACCCGGCGATCCCGCCCATGAGGCCGCCGAAGAAGCCCGGCCGCTGCTGCGACGGGGACGGCTGGGTCAGCGCGGGCGAAGGGCTCGAAGGCGTGGTCGGGCTCGCCGGAGATGAGGGCCGCGCCGGCGTCGAGTACGAGCGGGAGCCGCGACTGCCGCCGCTGCCGGCGCGCGCCAACACGCTCGCCGTGTCCGTCAGCAGCAACGAAACGAGCGCCACTCCGATCAGGATCAAACGGGCTCGAGATGTCATAGGCCACGCCTCCGACCCTATTCTACGCTACGAGAGCGCCTCCCCGTCTTGACAATGCAGGGAGGGCAGCCCACACTCTCGCCGACTCGGCGGCCGAGCGGCCGACCCCGCGAGGCTAGAGCCTTCCTCGCGCAGAAGTAAAGGAGGACTTGAGATGAGACGGCGGACCTTCCTCAAGACCGTGGGCGGTGGGAGCCTGGCGCTCGGCGTGAGTCGCGCGGTGCCCGCAACGGCCCAGCAGGTGGAGCTCAAGGTCGGGTACATGCCGCACCCCATCCACGAGAACTCGATCAAGTGGATGAAGGTGTGGGCGGCCGAGCGCAAGGTCACGTTGACGCTCGTGCCGATCTCCTACGAGGTGTACGTCGAGAAGATGACGGCGAACCTCACATCGCGCGGCGGCCAGTACGACGTCATCTGGCACAACGACGACTGGGGCCAGCTGTGGGGCCGCTACCTCGAGCCCGTGGACGACGTACCTGCCCTCAAGAAGTTGAGCCGCTTCATCATGGAGCCCTACTTCCAGTGGGAAGGCCACGACACGGCCGTGCCGTTCGTGGAGACGATCGGGACGTTCTTCTACCGCGCGGACCTCCTGAAGGACACCGAAGTCCCGCGCACGTGGGACGAGCTCATCAAGACCTCCCAGCGGTTGCAGAAGGACGGCAAGGTCAAGTGGGGGTTCGTCGGCGGCATGAAGTATCCACACGGGTGGTTCACGTTCTTCTGGTCGATCTGGGCGAACGGCGGCGACCTGATGCTGCCCGTCCACGAGCGGCGCAACGCGGAGCTGGCGAAGAACGGCTGGAAGTCGGGCCTCGCCCAGCCCGAGGCGGTCCAGGCGGTCGAGTTCTGGTGGGACAACATCCACACGCACAAGATCGCCCCTCCCGGGCAACCGGGCTATTCGCGCGATGACGCCAACGCGATCTTCATGGCGGGCGACTCGGCCATGACGATGGCGGACACGACGCTCTACGGGAAGTTCAACGACCCCAAGCAGTCCAAGGTGGCGGGCAAGATCAGCGTCACGCAGTTCATCATCGGCCCGCGGGCGAAGTTCAAGTCGATCGCGTGGCGCGATCCGTGGGCCTGGGCGATCCCGATCCACGTCGACGCCGCCAAGAAGAAGGCCGCCAAGGAGCTCCTGAGCTGGCTGAACCTGACGCACGACGTCCAGCTCGACCTGTGGAAGGCGACCGGCGGCTTCCCACCCAACGAGGACGTCCAGCGCGAGCTGGTCAAGACCGATCCCGTGTTCAGAAAGTTCCGCGCGGTGACGGTCGAGTCGGAGAAGCTCATCCACGGGGCCTTCTACTTCGCACGCTGGCCGGAGTTCTTCGCGACCGCCATCGACTACCTGGTCCGGGCGGTCACGGGGCCGCGCGAGAACATCAAGGCGACGCTGGAGGAGGGCGCCAAGCACACGAGCGAGATCGCGGCGCGGACCTGAGCCGCCGCCCCCGCCCGCCGAGCATGAAGGGCTCCCGACGGAGGTTCGGCGCGCGCGAGCGCTTCATGCTCGTGCTCATCCTGCCCGCGTTCGCGATCCTGGTTGCGTTCCAGATTGTCCCCATCCTGATCGGCGCCAACGCGAGCTTCCGGAGCTGGAGCCTCTTCGACCCACAAAAGACCTTCGTCGGGCTCGCGAACTACCGCCGCATCCTCGCCGACCCGATCTTTTACGGGACCGTGCTCCCGAACACGCTCGTCTTCATGGTCGGCTCGGTGACGGGCGGTCTCGTCGCTGGACTCGGCCTCGCCACCATGCTGAACCGGAAGTTTCCCGGCGCGCGGCTCGTGCGCGTCGGGATCCTCCTGCCGCTGATGGTGCCACCCGTTGTCGCCGCAATCATGATCACCTGGATGTTCAACGACCAGTTCGGCGTCGTGAACGCGCTGCTCGGCACCCTCGGGCTCGAGCCGGTGCCCTGGCTGGTCTACCGCTGGACGAGCTTCGCCATCGTCGTGATGACGGACGTCTGGCTGTGGACGCCGTGGTTCACCGTGCTGATCCTGGCGGCACTGCAGTCGCTTCCGCTGGAGCCCCACGAGGCGGCGCGCATCGACGGCGCCGGCCCGTGGCAGGTCTTCCGAAACATCACGCTCCCGCTGCTCAGGCCGGTGCTGATGGTGTGCATCGTCGTCCGTGCGATCGACGCGTTCCGGGTTTTCGACATCGTCTGGACGATCACGAAGGGTGGGCCGGCGCGCTCGACCGAGGTCTTCTCGATCTACGCCTACAAGCAGGCGTTCGTGTACCTGAACTTCGACCTCGGCACCGCTGCCTCGCTGATCGGCGCCGCGATCATCATGGTCGTGGGCGGGGTCCTGTACAAGACCCTCAGCTACGTCGTGGAGGTGTCGCGGTGAGCCGCGGAGGGTCAGGCGTCCTGGCGCCGGGGTGGGGTCGGGCGTTCTTCGGCTTGGCGATCACCGCGATCACGCTCCTGATGATCTTCCCGGTGGCATGGATGGTCCTGACAGCATTCCGGCCCGCCTCGGGCGTCTTCTACGTCCACCGTGGCATCGAGTTCACGCTGGGCAATTTCGCCGAAGCGCTCGCGAAGCCGGAGATGCAGGCGTCGTTCGTCAATAGCGGGGTCATCGCGACGCTCGCGACGGTCTTCTCACTCGCGGTCACGATCACCTCGGGCTACATGCTCTCGCGCTTCCGGGGCGCCGCGAGCAGCGTCTGGTTCGGCTTGATCTATCTCTTCCGATGCATCCCCTACATCACGTGGGTGATCCCGCTCTATTTGCTCACACAGTGGATGGGGATCCTCGACACCTACCTCGGCCTGCTCCTGCCGCACATCTCGATCCACATCTGCTTCTTCTCGTGGATCATGAAGGGGTTCTTCGACGGGATCTCACCGGAAATGGAGTACGCCGCGTACATTGACGGCTGCTCGCATTGGGGCGCGTTCTTCCGTGTGGCCCTGCCGCTCGCGGTGCCGGGAATCGTCGCGCTCTTCATCCTGTCCTGGCTCTATACCTGGAACGAGTTCCTCTTCGCCCTGATCCTCACGGGGAGCCGCACCCCGATGCTCACCGTGCGCATGGCCCAGTTCGTCAACGAGACGGGGATCGAGTGGCACCTGATGGCCGCCACGGCCGTGATGGCAATCGGGCCGGCGCTCGTCGTGACGATTTTTGCCCAGGAGTACGTGGTGAAGGGACTCCGACTCTAGGGAGCCGTTGCCGATTTGGCGTCAGTCGAGTGACTCGCGCGTTCCGAAGCCGGACACTCTCCCCGCTGTCGGCCTCGGGGTTCCACCTGCCGCCCCCTCCGGAAAGGCGCGGAACTCCGGCGTTGGCAGGCACGTTGCTCCACTGCGCGCGCGAGATAGGATCCTGAGCCTCGGGGAGAGAAAATCATGGCGAAGCGAATTCTCGTGCCGCTCGATCGAACGTCGACCAGTGAGGCGGTACTGCCTTTCGTCTCCGACCTCGCGCACGGTGCCGGATCGACCGTGCGACTGCTCCGAGTCGAACCGGTCCCGAACAACGTTGTGAGCGATTCGGGGCGCGTCGTTGCCTACACCGACCAGGAAATGGCGAGGCTGGAAGCGGAAGGGTTGGCCCATCTGGACGCGATCGCGACGCCGCTCCAGGGTGTCCCGGTGGAGCGCGTCGTACGGTTCGGTGATCCGGCGTCCGAGATTCTCACCGAGGCCGATACGTTCGGCGCGGATGTCATCGCGCTGACGACGCGCGGTCGCAGCTGGCTGCGACACAGGCTGTCTCGCGGCATCGTGGCGCAGGTCTTCCGAAAGTCGAGGGTCCCGGTCCTCCTTCTTCGGCAGTAACCCCGGTGTCGCCCGTCAATCGCGGAGGCCGACCGCGACAGCGGGCGTCGCCACGTGCTCGGGGCGGATGCCGACGCCGATCAATCGGGCGGGGAAGCGGCGCAGGACCGGGAAGCGGGCGAAGAGCCGGAGGAGCAGCGGCGGCTCCAGCTGATCCGCGCCGCCGAGGACCCGCGTGATGACCCGTCGCTGAATCAGCACCTGGAGCCCCTGGGTGACGCGCGTGGGGAGCTCGCGCCGCCGCTGGACCAGGCGCAGGTGGTCCGTGGTGAGCCGCCCCAGGCGCAGGGGTTCGGCGAGCAGGTTCGCCGCGGCGACTGCGTCCTGGATCGCGAGGTTGATGCCGACGCCGCCGATCGGGGACATCGCGTGGGCGGCGTCCCCGATGCAGAGCAGGCCCGGCCGGTACCACCGGCGCAGGCGGTCGACACGGACCGTGAGCAGCTTCACGTCCTCCCAATCGCGGATCTCTCGCTCACGACTGGCGGCGAACGGCGCGAGCCTCACCACATCGCTGCGGAACGTCTCGAGCCCACGCTGGCGGATCTCCTCGACTGAGCCCTTCGGGATCACATAGCCGCACTGCCAGTACTCACCACGGTTGATCATGATGAAGATCCGGCCGACATCGAAGCGCCCCATCGTCTGCTGGGGGTCGTCGGGCCCCCGGGAGAGGCGGAACCACAGAACGTCCATGGGCGCGCCCAACTCCTGGACACGAAGCCCGGCCTTCTCCCGAACCACCGAGGCCCGGCCGTCGGCGGCCACGACCAGGTCCGCACGGACCTCCAGCGGACCCTCCGGCCTCGTCGCGTGGACGCCGACCACGCGCCCTCGCTCGTCGATCAATCCGGTCACCTCGGCCCGCATCACCAGCTGAAAGGTCGAGTAGGGGGCCGCCTGCGCGGCGAGAAAGCGCAGGAAGTCCCATTGCGGCATCAACGCGATGAACTTGCAGCGGGTCGGGAGGTGACGGAAGTCCGCGAACGGCAGCGAGCGATCGCCGATCTGCGCGCTGAGCTCAGGCACCTCCTGGTGGGGCAGCTTCAGGAACGTCTCGAGCACGCCGAGCTCGTCCATGAGCTCGAGCGTGGAGGGGTGGATCGTGTCGCCACGGAAATCTCGGAGAAAGTCGCCGTGCTTTTCGAGGACCACGGTCGGGACACCCGCGCGCGCCAACAGCAGCCCCAGCATCATTCCGGCCGGGCCGCCACCGGCGACGCAACAACGCACCGACTTCGTCTCCCCAGCCACGCGAGCTCCCACTCGGGTCAGCGGAGAAGGTGAATCGCGGCTCGTGGTGGGTGATGGAGGCCCCGCATCATGCGCACCGTGATTCTACGCCGCTCTGGACGCCAGGGCGTTGCGCCCGGGCACCCCCGCCGACGGCCCCGACCACGTCGCGCGGCGTGCCAAGGTGACAGCGCGTTCTCAACAGTTCGGGCCAGCCTGGGCCATCGCCTGCGTTTTATCCACGCGCGGCTAATGCGATTCGTGCGTGGCATGCGTCATGCCCGTCTCACCTGGCAGGAGTGGGTCACAAGACCAGTGATTCTCGCGAGCGCCGTGCGCTGGGCCGGGCTGGTGACCGTGGTGGTGCTCTGGGGACTGATGCTGGGGTGGCTCTTCTGGCAGCTCACCGGGGACTAACGGCTCTCGCCTTCGTACGGTCAGGTGTCCGACCCGCTACCTGTTCAGCCACGCCACCATGAGACGCCCGCCGTAGTCGTGGCCCAGATTCGGCGCGAAGTTTTTCACGTACGGCTCCCAGGCGGCCACCGTACTGACCGACGGATCGTAGTGGTAGTACACCTGCTCGGCCAGGTAGCGTTGGATGTCGTAGACGATCTCGCGGCGCTTCACGGGGTCGAGCATCCGGCGCTGAAGGCGGATCATGTCGGTCAGCTTGGGGTCGTCGACGCCCGAGGAATTCAGGGCCTCCCCGGGCACGTGGAAGTTGTAGAGGCTGAGGTCGGCGATCGGCGTGCCGCCGCGAAGGCTGTGGGCCAGCTTCTCGAATTTCCCGTAGATGGCGCTCGCCATGAAGGCGCCGAACTCCTTGCCCCGGAGCTCGGTCTCGATCCCGGCTTCCTTCCAGTTCCGCATCACCACCTGTAGAAGGTCGACATAATCGGGGCTCCACCCGAGGGTCGCATCGAGCGGGACCTTGAGCCCCGTCGGAAAGCCCGCCTGGGCCAGGAGCCGCTTGGCCGCCGAGAGGTCCTGGTCGTAGAGCCGTCGGCCCTCCGGGGTGAGCTGGGTGATCGGGATCGTCCACTCCCGCAGCGCCGCCGGGATCGTCGGATTCGGAGCGCCGTTCCCGAGGGACCAGGCGTTGGTCTCGAGGCCCTCCTTCCAGTTGGACGCCAGCGCCAGGGCGCGACGGACCCTCACGTCTCGAAACGGCTCACGGTCGAGCTTCATCATCGTGATGCCGCCGAAGAGCACGATGAAGTCCTGGGTCTTGAGAGCGGGCTTGCGTCGCCGGGCGACGTCCAGGTCCAGACGCCTCACGCACTGGCCGTACTCGGGGGCGAAGTCGTACCTCCCGGCGAGCCAGGCGGCGAGCCGCGAGGAGGGATCCTCGTCGATCGTCACCTCGATCCCGTCCGTGTACGGGAGCCCGGGGAGGAAGTAGTTCGGGTTCCTGACGAAGGTGAGCCGCACGTTCGGCTCGTACCGCTCGAGCATCCACGGTCCGGTGCCGATACAGGCCTCCGCGCGCCGGAGGTCCCCGAACCGCTCCACCGCCTCGGGGGCGACGACCCACATCACCGTCGTCGCGAGGTAGTCGAGGAACCAGCCGAAGGGCTCACTGAGCGCGAACCGAACGGTGTAGCGGTCGAGCGCGTCGATCTTCTCGACGAGCCCGAGCATCGAGCGACTCGGGTTCCCCTTGACGGTGAGGAAGCGCTCGTACGTGTACTTTACGTCGTCCGCGGTCAGCTCCCGGCCGTTCACCGGAGCCTTCGAATGCCAGCGAACGCCCTTTCGAAGCTTGAAGACGTACGTCCGGTCGCTGGGCTGGATCCAGGACTCGGCGAGGTCCGGCTCGATCGGCAAGGTGCCCGGCACCACCGAGGCGCCGGCCCTGACCTTCACGAGCCGACTGTGGGTAAACGAAAGGTTCGTGGCGATCCGGTGGTGGTTCGCGGAGAGATGCGGGTCGAAGCCGGTCGTGGCGTCCTCGCCCCGGATCCGAAAGATCCCGCCTCGCTTCGGCGTCTGGGCCTCGGCGGCCCCGCAGTCGAGAACTGGCAGGACGGCTTCGGCGGCGACCGCCACGCCGCCGAGCTTGAGCAGATCGCGACGCGTGATGGTGGTCGGAGCCGCGCGGTCGGCCATGGTTCCCTCTCCTGGAAGGGCACCCGGTTGCCGCCCTGAAGGTCGCGCTTCCGGCCGGACTCTACGCCGACTGCCGCGGTAGATCAAGGCCGGCGCCGCCCGCGCGGCGGCACCCGCTCATCGGCTGCGTTTACGCGTGAAGCACGAGCGTGGGCACCGTCGCCTTGGCGGCCGCCCGGCCGGCCACGCCGGGCGAGAACGCCCGGCGCAGGCGCCCGCGGGCGGAGGTCGCCAGCGCGAGGAGATCGGCGTCGAAGGCCTCGGCCTCCAGGAGGATCTCCTCCACCGGGTCGCCGAAGCGAACGACGCTCTCCACGGGAATCCCGTCCAGCTCGGCCTCGAGCCGACGCAGGTCGTCGAGCCCCTCGGCCGTCAGACGCGCCATTTCCTGATCGGTGTACGCGATGGTCTGTCCGCGCGGACCGACCACGCGCTCGGGGACCGGGAAGACCCGGAGGAGGCGAACGGTCGCTCCGCCGCCATGTGCGAGAGCCGCGACGAGCGGCACGATCGTCTCGCTACGCGCTCGCGCACTGATTGGTGCCAAGATCCGCTTCGTCATTGTGAGTCTCCTCTCGTTTTGCGATGCCGCCGCGGGCTCCGTGGATTCGCACGGACGCCGGACGGGAATCCGGTCGACGCAGCCGCGCATCAAAAGAAAAAGTGCTCGGACCGGAACGGCCCTGCCGTTCGCGACACCGCCGCCGAGGAACACGACGGTGACATCGGGCGAGGGCCGACCGCAAAACCGCGGTAGAGTCCTCCTTGACCGAGAGGTACCCCGGGAGGTCGGGCGATGACCGGAGCCGAGCTGTTGGTCCGCTGTCTGGAGCGTGAAGGCGTGCGGTACGTGTTCGGCGTCCCCGGCGAGGAGACGCTCGACGTCAACGAGGCGCTCGCCCACTCAGCGATCCGCTTCGTTCCGGTCCGGCACGAGCAGGCGGCGGCATTCATGGCGGACGTCTGGGGCCGGCTGACGGGTCACGCCGGCGTGTGCCTGGCCACCCTCGGGCCGGGCGCAACGAACCTCGCCACCGGCGTGGCCGACGCGAACCTGGACCGCGCCCCGGTCGTGGCGATCACGGGCCAGCTCGCCCGGCACCTGCTCCATAAAGAATCGCACCAGTACGTCGACATCGTCGATGTGTTCCGGCCGTTCACGAAGTGGAATGCCCGCATCGAGACCGGCGCGGTGGTCGCCGAAGCCGTGCGCAAGGCGTTCAAGCGCGCCCAGGAAGAAAAGCCCGGCGCCTGCCACCTCGAGCTCCCCGAGGATGTCGCGCGGGAGCCCGCCGAGGGCGAGCCGCTCGTCGCCGACCGCCCACGCCGGCCCTCGCCCGATCGGCCGTCGCTCGCGCGGGCGGCCGACATCATCAATCGCGCCGAGCGGCCGCTGGTCCTCGCGGGGAACGGTGTCATCCGCGGCCACGCGTCCAAGGAGCTGACGTCGCTCGCCGAGCGGGCGCAGATTCCGGTGGTCACCACGTTCATGGCCAAGGGCGCGATCGCGGTGGATCATCGGCTCGCGCGGACCACGGTCGGTCTCGCGTCGGACGACCCCGCCCGCGTCGGCTTCACGAGCGCGGACGTGGTGATCGCGGTCGGCTACGACCCGGTCGAGTACAGCGCGGCCCAGTGGAATCCGTCGGGCCGGCTCCGCATCGTCCACATCGACTTCACGGCGGCCGAGGTCGACGCGCGTTACCAGCCCGCGGTCGAGGTCGTGGCCGACGTCCGCGAGGCCCTCGAGCTCCTGGCACCGCTGGTGGCAGCCCGCCCGGAGCGGATCCCGCCGGGTCGCCTGCCCCACGACCCGCGTCGTCTCGACGACGGGTTCCCGCTCCTCCCCCAGCGCATCATCTCGGATCTCGAGTCCGCCTTGAAGCCCGACGATCTGGTGATCTCGGACGTCGGCGCGCACAAGCTCTGGGTGGCGAAGCGCTTTCGCGCCCACCTGCCGAACACGGTCATCATCTCCAACGGGTTCGCGGCCATGGGCATCGGGCTGCCCGGCGCGATCGCGGCGAAGCTGGCTCAGCCCGAGCGCCGCGTCGTGGCCGTCACCGGCGACGGGGGCCTCCTGATGAACATTCAGGAGCTCGAGACCGCGGTCCGGCTGGGACTCGGCTTCGTGGTTCTGATCTTCCGCGACGACGGGTATGGCGTGATCCGCTGGAAGCAGGAGCGGCAGTTCGGGCACACGGCGGGCGTCGACTTCGGCAACCCGGACTTCGTCGCGCTCGCCCGCGCGTTCGGCTGCGCGGGCGCGCGGGTCAACGCGGCCAAGGAGCTCGCGCCCGCCCTCGCGGACGCGCTCCGGGCGACGGTGCCCGTGCTGATCGACTGTCCGGTCGATTACCGCGAGAACGACCGCCTCGCCGAATACTAGCTCGGCGTGGTTCACGAGGCGACGATCCAGGAGCTTCAGGCGGCGCTCGACGACGGCCGCCTGACCTCGATGCGGCTGACGCGCCACTTTCTCGAGCGCATCGAGGCCTACGATCGCCGCGGGCCCCGTCTCAACGCGGTGCTCGAGGTGAATCCCGAGGCGCTCGAGATCGCAGAGGCCCTCGATCGCGAGCGCGCCTCGACCGGGTCCCGCGGTCCGCTCCACGGGATCCCCGTCCTGCTCAAGGACAACATCGCCACCGCTGATCGCCTTCACACGAGCGCCGGCTCGCTCGCGCTCGGCGAGTGCGTTGCTCCCCGCGACGCGTTCCTCGTGACGCGGCTACGGGAGGCCGGCGCGGTGATCCTGGGCAAGACCAACATGACGGAGTGGGCCAACTTCATGACGACCGGGATGCCCGCGGGCTACAGCTCGCGCGGCGGTCAGGTGGTGAACCCGTACGAGGCGGCGCTGAGCCCGGGCGGCTCCAGCAGCGGCTCGGCCGTTGCCGTCACGGCCGACCTGTGCACCGTGGCCGTCGGCACCGAGACCTCGGGCTCGATCCTGAGTCCGGCCAACCAGAACTCGGTCGTCGGCATCAAGCCGACCGTGGGGCTCGTCTCGCGCTCCGGGATCGTGCCCATCGCGGCGAGCCAGGACACGGCCGGACCACTCGCGCGCACGGTCGCCGACGCGGCGGCGCTTCTCGGCGTCCTGGCCGGGGCCGATCCGGGCGATCGCGCGACACGCGCCAGCCGGGCGCACGCGCGCCCCGACTACACGGCGTCCCTCGATCCGCGCGGGCTCGAGGGCGCCCGGGTAGGAGTGCCGCGGGCCGTGTTCTTCGAGCGCCTGAGCGCGGCCGAGATGCCCGTCGTCGCCGCCGCCCTCCGGGCGCTCCGCGACGCCGGCGCGACCCTGGTCGATCCCGCCGACATCCCGACGGCGCGCGCGGTGACCGATTTCCGCTCCGACGTCATGCTCTACGAGTTCAAGCGCGGCCTGAACCGCTACCTGACGGGGTTGGGCGCGGCGTCGCCCGTCAAGTCCCTGCGCGATCTGATCCGCTTCAACGAGGCCCGCCCGCGCGAGACGTTGCGCTTTGGCCAGGTGCTCCTCCTCGCCGCCCAGTCAACAAGCGGGCTCGGGGCGCCGACCTACCGCGTGAGCCGCGCCGAGGACCTCCGGCTCTCGAGGACCGAGGGGCTCGACCCCCTGATGGAACGCGAGCGCCTCGACGCGCTCGTTTTTCCCGGGTGGACCGGCGCGGCGATCGGCGCCAAGGCAGGCTACCCCAGCATCATCGTGCCCGCGGGCTACACGGCCGACGGAGCGCCCCTCGGCCTGACGTTGCTGGGCCGTGCGTGGAGCGAGCCGTCGCTGATTCGCCTCGCGTACGCGTTCGAGCACGCCACCCGTCACCGGCGGCCGCCCACGAGCGTCGCGTGAGCCCGCCGCCTGGGACGGCGCCCTTTCGATATAATCCGGCCGGCGAAACGGAGGACGAGGCATGACGACCGAGGGCTGGTTCGACGCGCTGACGGCGGAGCTCCTCGCGCAGAGCCCCTTCCGGCGCTCGGAATACTTCAGGCGGTTCGCCGCGGGCGCGCTGAGCCGTGCCGACGTGTGGGGGCACATCTCCCAGCACTCCCTGCTGATCGCCGCGTTCCCCCGCATCTTCAGCGGCATTCACACGCGCTGCGAGGACTTCGAGGTCCGCAAGGACTGCGCGCGCCATCTGCTCGTCGAGGACCTCGGCTACTTCGACGGCCGGGTGGGCGGCACGCCGGACCACGACGAGCTCTTTCGCCGGATCGGCGACGACCTCGGCTACCCGCGCGAGGCGTACGAGCGGATCGCGCCCGTCCCGGAGATGGCGGCGATCATCGCGTTCTTCCGCCGGCTGGCTCACGAAATCCCGTGGAGCGCCGCGCTCTGCGCGACGGCGCTCCTCGAAGAGGAAGTTGTCGAGATCGCGCAGACCGTCGGTCGGGCCCTCGTCCAGCACTACGGGGTCCGCCCCGAGTGGGGCGGCATGAACTACACGGTGCACGAGGCGATCGAGAAGGAGGAGTCGGGCGAGACGAAGCGGACGATCCTCAAGCACCTGCGCGCGCCCGACGACCGACGGGCGGCCGAAGCGGCGATGCGGGAGATGCACCGGCTGCTCGAGGCCTACGCCGAGGGTCTCGCCCGCCGACACATCTCCCGCTGCGCTTGAACGGCGGTCAGTCCGACCCGCGCCTAGCCGCCGTAGCCGCGGGTGCGCATGCAGAGGGCGTAGGCGTCGCGGTACCGCTCGTCTTGCTTCTTCGCCTCGTTGAGGCCGTAGAGCGTGCCTCCACCCGCGCCCAGCACGCCCCCGATCGCGGCGCCCTTGCCCGCGCCCTTGCCACCGCCCGCGATCGCGCCGCCGGCGGCGCCGACGGCCGCGCCCGCCACCGCGCCGATCACGGCGTCCTTCGCGACCGGCATCGCCTTGTCCTGCAGCCCCGCCTGCTCGGCCGCGTACCGGTTGCAGGCGTCGATCGCCTCTTGCGTCGGCACGCGCGGCGCGGGCTGCGGAGTCGCCGCGGGCTGGGGACTCACGGCCGGCTGCGGCTTGGCCGTGACCTGTCGGGGCACTGTTGACGCGCGGCTCTGGGGCGCGGGTGCGGTCGGCTGTCGGCTCGGGGCTTGCGGGGGCGCCGGCGGTGAGGACACGGCGGCTTGCTTGAGCCCGCGCTCCGGCGCGCTTCCCGACCAGTACGCGACGACGAGGCCGGTCACCACGGCCGTCGACGTCACCAGGACCATCGCAATGGCTGTCAGCTTCCAGAGATTCCAACCGCCCATGTGTCTCCTCCCGTCTCATGTCGCTCGCGTGTCTGCGGGGTCGCCCAGCGGGATGTCGATCATCATCCCACCCTTCGGGCGGACCGCCAAGCGGCACACGCGAACGACGACGTCGGGGTGTATCATCGCCCCTGGAGGGGGCTATGAAGAAGCTGCTGGCGATCGCGACGCTCGGAGGGGTCCTCGTTGGCTTGCTCCCGATGCCCGCCCTCGCGGGCGCGGCGACAGACGCCGCCCTGGGCCTCGGCGCATTCGCCGTCTTCAACCAGCTCGTCGGCTGGCACCGCGATCGCGTGATCTACGTTCAGCCCTCGTACTACGCGCCGTACCCGGTGGTCTACGCGGCTCCGCCCGTGGTTTATGCCCAGCCCCAGGTCGTCTACGCGCCAGTCGCGCCCGCTATCCAGCGGGAGGTCGTCTTTCCCCACGGCCGTTACCTCTTGCAGGGTGACGGTGTGACGGTGGCCTATCGCTGGGTGTGGGTCCCCAACCCGCCCCCACCGCCTCCGCCGCCCAGTCACTGAGCGCATCGTCGCGCGAACCGGACGTGACGCTCCGGGAGCGGCTGCGCGCCATCTACCCGGGCACGCCCGGCCGCCGGCTCAAGCAGTGGCTCGCGGGCGCACGCGTTCGCCTCAACGGCGCCGTCGTGTTCCGCGGCGACGTCACGGTGGGACCGGACGACCGCGTCGAGCTCGGTTCACCGCCGCCCGCCGGCTTCCCCGCGCCGCTCCGCCTCGTGCACGAGGACGACCACCTCGTCGTCGTCGACAAGCCCGCTGGGCTCCTGACGATCGCGACCGAAACCGAGCGTGAGCGCACCGCGTACCGCCTGCTCGGCGACTGGGTGCGGGCACGGGGAGGCGGGCGGATCTTCGTCGTCCATCGGCTCGACCGTGAGACCTCCGGTCTGCTCGTCTTCGCCAGGTCGCTCGCGGTGAAGCAGGCGCTCCAGGCGCAGTTTCGCGGGCGCACGCCCGAGCGTGTCTACGTGGCCCGCGTGGAGGGCGTCGTCCGCGGCCCGGAGGGCACGCTGACCGGGTCCCTCGTCGAGGACCGCGCCCTGCGCGTTCGGCTCGCGCGCGACGGAGGCCGCGGCAAGGAAGCGATCACCCGCTACCGCGTGCTCGAGCGCGCCCGGGGCGCGACGGTGCTCGAGCTTGTGCTCGTGACGGGGCGGCGGGGTCAGCTCCGCGCCCAGCTCGCGGCGTTCGGGCATCCGATCGTCGGCGACCGCGCGTACGGGAGCCGGCGCGACCCGTTGCGACGCGTCTGCCTGCATGCCACGCGACTCGGCTTCGTCCACCCGAGCGGCCGGCGGGTCGTCTTCGAGAGCCCGCCGCCCGCCGGCTTCCGGCGGGCGTAGAGAGGAGAGCGATCCATGGCCGACACCGTGCGCGAGATGGGAGCGAAGTGCCGCAACTGGTCCAGGTGGGGGCCGACCGACGAGCTCGGGACGCTGAACTACATCGCGCCCGAGACGATCGTGAGGGCGACGCGCGCGGTGCGACGCGGGGTGACCTTCTCCCTGGCGATCCCGTTCGACAACACGGGCCCGCAGATCAACCAGCCGCGCCGCTTCAACCCCATCCACCGCATGATCCTCACCGGCCCCGACTTCACGACGGGCGCCTTCAAGCGCCCCGGCGGCGTCGGCTTCGCCGACGACATGGTGATCATGGCGCTCCAGTGCGGGACCCAGTGGGACGCGCTCTCGCACTGCTTCCTCGACGGCCGGCTCTACAACGGCTACGACGCCAACCTCGTCTCGAGCGAGGGCGCCAAGAAGAACGGTATGGAGAAGATGGCGCGCTTCGTCGCGACGCGCGGCGTGCTGCTCGACCTGCCGCGCGTGAAGGGCGTCGACTGGCTCGAGCCGGGCTACGCGATCACGGTGGACGATCTGGAGGCGGCGACGAGCGCGCACTCCGTCGCGATCGGGAGGGGCGACGCGCTGCTGGTCCGCACGGGGCAGATGGCGATGTGCCGCGCCCGCGGGGGGTGGGGGGACTATGCGGGCGGCGACGCGCCCGGGCTCTCCTTCTGGACCGCGGAGTGGATCCACCGGCGGGAGCTCGCCGCGCTGGCGACCGACACGTGGGGGATGGAGGTCCGGCCCAACGAGATCCCCGACACCTACCAGCCGCTCCACCAGGTGCTCATCCCGAACATGGGGCTCCTCGTGGGCGAGATCTTCGACCTCGACGCTCTCGCCGCCGACTGCGCGAGGGACAGGGTCTACGAGTTCCTGTTCGTCGCGCCGCCGCTGCCGATCACGGGCGCGGTCGGCTCACCGGTGAACCCGCTCGCGATCAAATGAGGAGCCACGTATGGGATTGCTCGACGGGAAGGTCGCGGTCGTGACCGGCGCCGGCAACGGCATCGGGCGCGGGGTCGCCCTCGGGCTCGCCCACGCGGGCGCCCGGGTCGTCGTCAACGATTTCGGCGTGACGGTCGACGGGCGTGACCCGTCGAGCGCGGCCGCACAGGCCGTGGTCAAGGAGATCGAGGCCCTCGGGGGCGAGGCGATCGCGAACGCCGAGAGCGTCGCGACGATGGCCGGTGGCCAGTCAATCGTCGATGCGGCGCTCGCCCGCTTCGGCGACCTCCACATCGTGGTCTGCTGCGCCGGCATCCTGCGCGAGCGCATGATCTTCAACATGACCGAGGAGGAGTGGGACGCGGTCGTCGCCGTGCACCTGAAGGGCCACTTCACCGTCATGCGCCCCGCGACACGCCACATGCGCGAGAAGCGGCGCGGCCGCATCGTCACGTTCACCTCGACGGCGGGGCTCGAGGGGAGCCCGGGGCAGCCGAACTACTCGGCGGCGAAGGAAGGCATCGTCGGCCTGACGCGCTCGACGGCGCTGGCGATGGCCAGGTACGGCGTCACCGTGAACTGCATCTCACCGTCGGCCGAGACGCGGATGACCGAGCGACTCCCCGACGGCCGCCGGGCGCAGGCGGCGGCGCCGCCCGAGGCGGTTGCGCCCGTCGTGACGTTCCTCGCGAGCGATCGCGCGGCCCACGTCACGGGCCAGGTCATCCACGTGCGCGGCCACCAGGTCTCCCTCTGGTCGCATCCGGCCCCGCTCCGCGCGATCACGAGCCGCGAGGGCTGGACGCCCGAGGCGCTGGCCGAGGTCTACGACCAGGCGCTCGGTCAGGACCGACTGCGCCGGCTGGACGCGCTCGGGATCCCCTGGCCGCCGAAGGCGGAGTAGTCAGAGCCCGTAGAGTCCCCGCGCGTTGTCGCACAGGATGCGCCGGCGCGTCGCGGCGGTGACGCTCTTGAAATTCTCCTCGATCGCCCGCGCGGACTCGGGCCACGTGCTGTCGGCGTGCGGGTAGTCGGACGCCCACATGACCCGATCGTCGCCGAGAGCGTCCACGACCCGCAGACCGAGGTGATCCGTCTGGAAGGTCGCCCAGACTTGCCGGCGAAAATACTCGCTGGGCGGCATGGTCAGCTGGAGCCCGCCGTGCGTCCGCCAGAACTCCTCGGCGTCGAGGAACTTCCGATAGGTGTCGTCCATCCGCTCGAGCATGTAGGGCAGCCAGCCGATCCCGGTCTCCGCGAGGACGATCTTCACCCGCCGGTGACGCTCCAGCGCCCCGGCGAAGATCACGGCGACGAGCGGCTCGTCCATCTGGAGCGTGGAGCAGGCGACCCGGACGCCCATGTTCCCGGCCTGGGTCGCCTTCGGACCGCTGAACGCCACCGTCCGCAGGCCTCCGCCCAGATGAAAGCCGATGGGTAGCCCCGTCTCGGCGGCGGCTTCCCACAAGGGCTCCCACGCCTCGTCCCAGAGCGGGAGCTCGACTCGGGCGGCCAGGAACATCCCCGTCCGGAGACCGATCTGCTCGAGGTAGCGAACCTCGTCGGCCGCGGTCTTGGGGTCGTCGATCGGAATCAGCCCGGCGCCGACGAGCCGATCCGGCGCGCTCGCGCAGAACTCGGCCAGCCACTCGTTGTAGGCGCGGTAGCAGACCCGCCGCAGCTCCGGGTCCTGGATCAAGAGCGGCACGATCGGCCCGTACATGACCGTCGCGTCGATCCCGTCACGGTCCATGTCCTCGAGCCGGAGCTCGGTCGTCGTGGGCCGCAGGACGCCGGGCTCGAGCACGCCGCCCCGCTCGAGCGCCGTGCGCCGGCCGCCCTGCGCGCCGGCGGCGCCCCTGCGGCCGCCCCAGGAGTCCCAGCGATCATCGCCGCAGACCCAGTACGGCCCCTCGGGAGTCTCGACGACCTTCGGCGCGCGCGCGCGCCAGGACGCGGAGACCCTCTTCTGCCAGAGATCCTTCGGCAGCCACTGGAGGTCGATGTGATCGTCGGCGGAGATGATCCGGTAGTTCATCGCGGCCTCCCGAGCGCCGCCCAGAGTCGCCCGGGCGTGAGCGGCATGTCCAGATGCGTGACGCCGAGGGGCGCCAGCGCGTCCACGGCGGCGTTCACGACGGCCGGCGGAATGGCGATGCACCCGGCCTCGCCCAGCCCCTTGGCGCCCAGCGGATTGCGGGGCGAGGGCGTGTGCATCTTCTCGAGCGTGACGGGCGGCACGTCGTCGGCGCGCGGGATCGCGTAGTCCATCAAGGTGCCGGTGAGGAGCTGCCCGTCGCGATCGTAGACGATCGCCTCGAGCAGGGTTTGGCCGAGCCCCTGCGCGAGCGCGCCGTGGAGCTGGCCCTCGGCGAGGAGCGGGTTGATCACCGTGCCGGCGTCATCCACCCATACGAGCCGCTCGATGACGAGCACGCCGGATTCGCGGTCGATCCTCACCGCCGAGACGACGGCGCCGAAGCTCCACACCTCGCCCTCCGGCTGGAAGTACGTGCTCGACTCGAGCCCGGGCGTCTCGCCGGCGGGCAACGCGTGGCCTCCTGCGTAGGCGGCGCCGGCGACGTCCTTCCACGTCACGCGCCGTTGCGGCACGCCGACCACGTGGAAGCCGCCGGGCACGTTGACCACGTCTTGGGCCGCCGCCTCGAGCAGCTTCGCGGCGATCCGCCGCCCCTTCTCGCGCACGTCGACGGCCACGCGCGCGAGGGCACCGCCGCCCAGCGCGACGCTCCGGCTGCCGAAGGTGCCGAAGCCCTCGGGCCCCGAGCGCGTGTCGCCGTGGACCACGACCACCTCTTCCGGCGAGACGCCCAGGTGGTCGGCCACGATTTGCGCGAAGGTCGTCTCGTGCCCCTGGCCGTGGGCGCTCGACCCGGTGATCGCCGTCACGCGCCCGGAGCGCTCGACCTTGATGCTGCCGCTCTCCCAGCCGAGCGCGGCGGGCTCGATGTACGAGGCGACGCCGATCCCGACGATCTCGCCCTGGGCGCGGCGCTCCGCCTGCTCCCGTTTGAGCCGTGTGTAGTCGGCCGCGGCGAGCGCGAGCTCGAGCGCCTTGCCGTAGTCGCCCGAGTCGTAGACCTGGCCCGTCACCGTCCGGAACGGGAAGCGGTCGGGCGGGACGAAGTTGCGCCGGCGGATCTCGGCGGGCTCGAGGCCGAGCGCCCGCGCCGCCGTGTCCATCAGCCGTTCGATGAAGAAGCACGCCTCCGGGCGGCCCGCGCCGCGATAGGCCGCCACCGGCGTGGTCGTCGTCAGGGCGCCGGTCACGGTGATGTCGCACGCCGGCACGACGTACGCGCCCGGCAGGAGGCGGGCGTGGTTCCACGGCGGTCCCGCGGCCGCGTTCATCAGGCAGGCGCCGAGCGGCGCGACGATGCGCGCGCGGAGCGCGGTGATGCGCCCCTCGGCGTCGAGCCCGAGCTCGCCCTCCGAGACCGCGCCGCGCGAGTGGTTCGTGGTGATCTGATCCTCGCTCCGCGTCGCCACCCACTTGAGCGGCCGCGCGAGCCGCAGGGCGAGCCAGGCCAGCAGGACCTCCTCGCGATACGGGCCGCTCTTCACGCCGAAGCCGCCGCCGACGTCGGGCGCGATCACGCGGACACGCGACTCGGGAAGCCCGAGGAGCCGCGCGACCTCGGCGCGGATGCGGAACGGCGCCTGGCAGGAGACCCAGAGCGTCAGCTCCTCGGTGGAGGGATCGAACACGGCGAGGACGGCGCGGGGCTCGAGCGGCACGCCGGCCAGGCGCTGCTGGACCACGCGCAGCGAGACGACGCGCGCGGCCGTCCCCATCGCTGCCGCCGCATCGCCCTCACGCAGCGTGCGCGTGAAGGACCGGTTCCGCTCGATGTCGGCGAACAGGACGGGCGCGTCGGCGGCGACCGCGGCCTCGGGCTCCGGCAGCGCCGCGAGGGGCTCGTACGCCAGGTCGACGAGCTCGACGGCGTCGCGTGCGCGGTACGGGTCCTCGGCGACGATCGCCGCGACGGGGGTGCCCGCGGTCCGAACGTGGGTGTCCGCGATGATCGGATGGGGCGGCACCCGCATGTCCGGCACGAGCCGGTTCACCGGCATCGGCCCGAGGTGGCGCACCTCGGCGCCGGTGACGACGGCCACCACGCCCGGCGCGCGCCGCGCGCGCTCGACGTCGAGCCGCGTGATACGCGCGTGGGCGTGCGGCGAGCGCAGCAGGACCACGTGCACGCACCCCGGCGGCCTCAGGTCGTCCACGAAGCGTCCCGCCCCGGTGAGGAGCCGGGGGTCTTCACGTCGCTTGAGGGGCTGGCCGATCCAGCCGTCCATCAGAACACCGCGATCGGGTTGGCCGGCGAGCCCGTGCCGCCCACGACCGGGAGGGGCGCGATGACCAGCATGAACTCGTCACGCCGCTCGTCGGCGCACGCCCGCGCGAGAGGCTCGAGGAGCGCGTTGTCGAGCAGGGCCACCCCGTAGGCGAAGAGCGCCGCGTGCACGGCCCACGGGATGTCGTAGCCGATCGGCAGGTGATCGAGCATGTCCCAGCCGAGCACGCTCACGTCGTGGTCGCGCAGGAACGGTAGACACGAGACGTGCAGCCCCGGCCGCTCGATCGGTCCGGGCCCGAAGGGACGGCTGTAGGGTCGGTCGGGGTTCTCCGCCTGCCACGCCTCCCGCCCGCAGGAGACGCAGACCGCGTCCCCGGGCTCGAGCGTGATCCCGCGCTTGGTCAGGATGTCCTCCAGCTCCCACCCGTGCACGGGCGTCTCCTGCGTCACGCACGGAACCCCGCGATGGCGCGGCACGTCGAGCATCACCCCCCGCGTGAGGATGCCATCGGCCCAGTGCTCGATCGCGCCGAAGGTCGCGCCGTCGAACGTGATCTCCTTCCGGGGGTCGCGCCCGTTCCACATCGCCTCATCGTCCCAGGTGTGGCAGAGCGCGTCGATGTGCGTCGAGGCGACGCCGTGATAAAAGATGCCGTAGTAGTCCGCCGCGAAGCCGCCCCTGCCGCGCGGGAGCGTCCGCATGTAGTGCTGTGCGGGAAACGCGTTGTTGGGGCCCGGCTCCTTGGGGAACGGCCGGCTCAGCGAGACCGCGCGGCCGCTCCGGACCAGGCGCGCCGCCGCCGCGCGCTTGGCGGGCGTGACAAGATTGAGCGCGCCCACCTGGTCGTCCTTGCCCCACCGCCCCCAGTTCCGGCGGTCACGGATGTACGCGCGCACGTCCTTCTCTGTCGGTAATGGCCGTTCGGGCATGTCCTCCTCCGAGCCGGCGGGACGGGCCGCCGCATCGATCGTACTGAGCGGGCATAGTAACAGGCCGCGGCGCTGCCGGGGCGGGTCGCCACGCTCCTGGGGTTCGGTGCCCGCCGGCTCGGTGAAGACCGAGTCGTACGAGTCTGCGAACCCAGGCTCACGCGATGATCGGATGCTCCTTCGTGATGATGAACGGCGGATCGGGCGTGATGAAGTTGGCCTCGTCTGCCCGCACGCGCGCGTACTCCGGCGTGCCGGCCGACACGCGCATCGCCTGGGTGTCGTCGAACCACGTGATGGCGACGCCGTCGTAGCCGGGCGCCCGCCCCGCCTCGTAGGCCGCGCGCCGTGTGTGGCTCTGCACGTAGCGCCGCACCACGGGGATGCGCGCCGCCAGGGGCCCGTGGACCCGGTACCAGTACTGCTGGAAGCGGTCGACCTCCATCCCGGGCTGGCGGGTCACGAATTCGACGTTCTTCACGCCGTCCGCCGGCACGGCGCCGTCCTTGACGACGTGCTCCTCGGTGATGATCAGGCCCATGGTCGAGCGTTCGATGAACCGCGCCTCGTCCGCCTGGACCGCCGCGTACGCCGCGGTCCCGGCCAGGGCACGCATCGCGCCGGTGTCGTCGAACCAGAGTTCCGCGATCCCGTCGTAGACGGGCTCGCCCTTGCGATACGCGGAGGGCAAGGTGTGCGACTGGACGTACCGGCGAATGCCCGGCAGCTTGACGACGACCTCGGGATGGGCGGTCCGCCAGTAGGCCTGGAAGGCGTCGACGGACATCCCCGCCTTGCGCTTGAAGAACAAAACGGCCTTGACCATTGGTAGAACGCTGGCGCGGTACCCGTTAGCGGGCCCGTCTCCAGCACCCCCCTTTCAAACCGTGCGTGCCCGTTTCGGGCACACGGCTTACCGATGGTCTCTCGGCGTCAGACATGCGCAGGG
>Ga0209266_1000193_pt1 | contig 52157 bp, 48 predicted proteins | sample GraSoiAngelo_132_FD_185889 | JGI IMG/M metagenome (GOLD analysis project Ga0209266, IMG submission 185889) | Grasslands soil microbial communities from the Angelo Coastal Reserve, California, USA - 14_0929_02_40cm (SPAdes) (version 2) | ecosystem: Environmental > Terrestrial > Soil > Grasslands ...
CCTAAAACCCCGTAACTCCAGCCGTTACCCTCCGTCCCACCGGCCCCTCCTAACCCTCGTCGGCCACCGTGGCACTGAAGTTGCTCTCTATGAATGGCACTGAGCCGCTAAAGAGGCGTCAGTGAGGTGGCCCAATGGGCTGGACGAGAGTGGCAGTCCTTATCCTTGCTTTCACGATCGCGCACGTCGGTGCCGCGGTTGCCGGCCCCGTGACCGTTCGTTACGCGGAAGGCGTGACGCGAGCGTTTCCGACCCTGCGCTCGACCGACAACGAGAAGCTCGCGCAGGGAGATCTCACGCAAGTCGTACGCGGCGACCGAGTGGAGTCCCGACTCGTGTTCCGCTTCAAGGACGGCTCGCTCTACGACGAGACCGTCGTCTTTTCCCAGCAGGATACGTTCACGCTGGTGTCGTATCACATCGTCCAGAGAGGTCCCTCGTTCCCGGAGATGCTCGACGCCTCGATGGACCGCACCACCGGCCGTTACGTCGTGCACTACCGCGCTGACGAGGACTCGCCCGAGGAGTTGGTGCAAGGCAAGATCGACATCCCGGAAGACGCGTACAACGGGATGCTCGGACTGATCGTGAAGAATCTTCTGCCGCGCGGGCCCGACACCGTCTCGATCGTGGCGTTCACACCCAAGCCTCGCGTCGTGAAGCTGCAGGTCTTGCCGGTGGCCGAGGACCGCGTGGTGGTGAGCGACTCGCCGATGCAGGCGGTGCGGTGGCACATCCGCCCGCAGCTCGGACTGTTGGCTTCCCTCCTCATCACGGACATTCCCGACGTGCGGCTCTGGATCCTGCCCGGCGAGGCCCCCGCGTTTCTCCGGGCCGAGGGACCGCTGTACTTCATGGGCCCGATCTGGCGCATCGAACCGTATTAGGAACATTGAGGGGACCGAAACATTGGGGGGACCCAGGCGGTCCCCCCAATCACCCCCCACCTTCGTCGTCGCCGGCAAAGCCGGCGCCGACTCTAAAAATGCAACGGCCGGGTAGCGGAGTTCCGCTCCCGGCCGTGAAGTTTTCCCGCGAAGCGTGCTACGCCGCTTCCCAGAGTCCTTCGGCCACTCCCGCGTTCTTGTACGCCGTGCGAATCCGGTCGAGGTTCTGCGTGAAGAGCAACCCGATCTTGGCGAACGGCTCGAACACGGGCCCCTGGCCGTCGACGACCGGGAAGCTGATCCTGGGTAGCTTCTCCCAGCCCACCGACAGCGTGCTCGTCACCGCCGTCAGGCGCGCGTAGAACTCCTCCCGCTCTTTCACGGCACGCTTCACGATCGGCGCGATGAGGCAGTCGACGGTCTGACGCGCCCGGGCGGCCGCGCCCTCCGCGGCCTCGGCCAGCGGAACCACCGTCACGCCCAGCTCGCCCAGGAAGCGCTGAAGGAGCCGACCGACACTGTCCTGGAGCAGCACGTCGGGCACCCCCACCGACGTGAAGACCCGGTGGCCGATCTGCTGCGTCTCCGAGTAGAGCTGATCGCGCAGCCATTGCACGTATTCGCGGTTCTCGTCGTCCTTCCACCACTGGCGAATCATCTTCTTACCCCAGTAGCGGATCGTCGCGTAATAGATGTCGCGCTTGGCCAGCTTCCGCGCGATCCCGCTCCAGGAATAGAACTTTGCCATGGCGTTGATCGCCGCCATCTGGAGCTCGTAGGGGCTCATGCGGCGCGGCTGGTGGACGGCGTGATGACCGTCGTAGAAGCTCCAGTTCCGGCTGATGACGTACTTCTCGCCACGATTGTAGAGGTGGTCCCAGTCGGGCGAGCCCGGGATCGGCGTGAGGATCATGAACTGGATCGAGTCGATGTCGTGCTTGAGCGCGAAGTCGGCGGTGGCGTCGATCGTCTCCACGTCGTCCTCGTCCGAGCCGACGACGAACATGCCGTGGATGCGGATCTTGTGGGCGTGGAACCGCTCGATGGCCCGCTCGATCTTGGCGAGGTCCTGCTTCTTCTGGAAGAGCTTCAGCGTGCGAGGGTTGATCGACTCGAAGCCCACGTACACGTTGAAGCAGTTGGCGTCGCGCATCATCTGGAGCAGCTCGGGATCATCCACCGTCTCCGTCCGGACCTGCGCGCCCCACTCGGGCGTGAGGTCACGGTCGATCATTCCCCGCAGCAGCTCCTTCACCCGCTTCTTGTTCGCGGTGAAGATGTCGTCGGCGAAGAACGTGTACAGGTTGCCCTTGTGCAGGGTCAGCTCCTGCAGCACCCGGTCGATCGAGTGCGTGCGGAAGGCGTGCCCGTACATCCCGGGGACCGAGCAGAACGTGCAGGAGAAGGGGCAGCCGCGCGAGGTGGCCACCGAGATGACGCCGCCCGGCTTCCAGCCGCTGATCAGCGTGTAATCCGGGATCGGGTTGACGTCGAGATTCGGAATCTTCGGCCGCTCCGGGTTGCTCACGACGCGGCCGTCCTGCCGGTAGCTCAGGTTCAGGATCTTCTCGAAGCCGTCGCCGCGCTGAATGGCGTCGACGAGCTCCTGGAAGGCGAACTCGCCCTCGCCGCGGATGACGAAGTCGGCGTGCTCGAGCCCCTCCTCGGGGAGGAAGCTCGTGTGGGTGCCGCCGAGCACCACGATGCCACCGCCCGCGCGCACCTTGTCGGCCAGGCGGTACGACTGCGGCGCCGTGGAGGTGATGGCCGAGATGCCCACCAGGTCCGCCGACATCACTTCGTTCATGTCGGGAGCCTCGATGTCCTCGATGTAGACGCGGACGTCGTAGCCCTGGTTACGCATCAGCGTGCCGAGCAGCACGGAACCGAGCCGCGGGATGCAAACGCGACTGTAGATGTGCAGGTGCGTGGATTTCGGCTCGACGAACACAAACTTCTTCAGCGCGCGCTTCATCGGTGGAGTCTCCCCAGTAGCCGCAGGTTGGCTCAGAAGTCGGGCAAACGCTAACACCGCGCTCGGAGCGTTGTCAAACAACGTCGTACGTCTGGACGGATGTCGAGGGCCAGGAAACCCACGAGCTCGTCGACCGTCGACAGGCCCCAGATCTTGGGTTCACGGGCCGATCGGAACCCCGTATGTTGGATTTTACCCTTGACACGCTCAACGGCCGCTTCTAGCATGCCGCGTGACGGACGCGTCGGGGAGGGAGGTGAGCCAGTGGCGAAAAAGAAGGCCGCCAAGAAAAAGAAGAGGTAAGCGCCGTTGAGGCGCCCGGCCCTGTCGGCTTTGCGCTCCGGCAGGGCCGTGCCGTCCCGAGCGATGTTCGATCGCGCGTTACTTGGTCTTGGCGAGAATGCGGGGCTTGGGAACGGCCGTGACCACCGGCTTGGCTTTCTGATCGAGCAGTCCTTGCAGCTGATTCACGGTCTCGGAAAACTGTGAGACGTCCTGGAAGGCCTTGTAGACCGACGCAAAGCGCACGTAGGCCACCTGGTCGAGCCGCTTGAGATGGTCCATCACCAGCTCACCGACCTCCCGGCTCGTGATTTCCTTCTCCGCGCGCTCGTGCAGTCGCGCCTCGATGTCGGCCACCACCTCGTCGATGCGGGGCAGGCTCACCGGACGCTTGGCGCAGGCCTTGAGGATGGCCGTCCGCAGCTTCTGGCGATCGAATTCTTCGCGCCGTCCGTCCTGCTTGGCCACGTGGAGCGTCACGTTCTCGATGTGCTCGTAGGTCGTGTAGCGCCGCCGGCACTTCAGGCACTCGCGGCGCCGCCGGATGAACTCGCCGTCCCGTCCGACCCGCGAATCGACGACACGATCCTCCGTGTGGCCGCAGAACGGACACTTCATCGAGTCCCTCCCGTCATGACCGGCGCTCGGGATAGAGCGGGAAGCGGTTGGTGAGCTCCTGGACCTCGCCCCGCACGCGCGCCTCGATCGCGGTCGCGCCGAGGTTGGCGAGAACCTGGTCGATGAGGGCGGCGATCTGCGCCATCTCGGGCTCGCGCATTCCGCGCGTCGTCACGGCCGGCGTCCCGATGCGCACGCCGCTCGTTACCATCGGGCTCTTCGTCTCGAACGGCACCGTGTTCTTGTTCACGGTGATCCACGCGCGATCGAGCGCTTCCTGGGCGTCCTTGCCGGTGATGTTGCGGCCCGAGAGATCGAGGAGCATCAGGTGCGTGTCGGTGCCGCCGCTGACCAGCCGATAGCCCCGCGCCATCAACGCTTCGGCCAGGGCTCGCGCGTTCTGGATCACCTGCCCCTGGTAGCGCCGCCACTCGGGCGTGAGCGCCTCTTTGAACGCCACCGCCTTGGCCGCGATCACGTGCATCAGCGGACCGCCCTGCACGCCCGGCATCACGGTCTTGTCGAGGGCCTGAGCATGCGGCGTTCCACACATGACCATGCCGCCCCGCGGGCCGCGCAGCGTCTTGTGCGTCGTCGTCGTCACGAAGTCGGCGAGGCCGACCGGAGACGGATGCAGTCCCGCCGCAACGAGGCCGGCCGGATGAGCGATGTCAGCCATGAGGACCGCCCCGACCTCGCGGGCGACGTCAGCGAACGGCTGGAAGTCGATGGCCCGCGGGAAGGCCGAGCCACCGGCGATGATCATCTTCGGCCGGTGCTGCTTGGCCAGATCGCGCACCTGATCGAGATCGATCCGCTCGGTGTCGCGGCGCACGCCATACGGCACGACGGTGTAGAACTTTCCCGAGTAGTTCACGGGGCTGCCGGCCGTGAGGTGGCCGCCGTGCGAGAGGTTGGGGCCGAGCACGGTGTCGCCGGGCTTGAGCACCGTGAAGTACACGGCCATGTTCGCCTGCGCGCCCGAGTGCGGCTGAACGTTAGCGTGCTGAGCGCCGAACAACTCCTTGGCCCGTGCGATCGCGATGTCCTCGACGATGTCGACGACTTCGCAGCCCCCGTAGTAGCGGCGCCCCGGATACCCCTCGGCGTACTTGTTGGTGAGGACCGAGCCGAGCGCTTCCAGCACCGGCTCCGACACGAAGTTCTCCGAGGCGATCAGTTCCAGATTGCGATGCTGGCGTTGGGCTTCCTCGCGCAGCGCCTTCGCGACGTCGGGATCGATCTCAGCGAGCCGAGGCATGACCGTGCTCCAGAGCCATGAGCTTCTCGACGCGGCGGACGTGACGGCCACCGGCGAACGGTGTCTCGAGCCATGCCTGGAGGATCTCGACCGCGCTCCGGCCTTCCGTCGGCCGGGCGCCGAGAGCCAGGACGTTGGCGTCGTTGTGCTCGCGGCTCATCCGGGCCATAAGCGGATCGAGGCACACGGCCGCTCTCACACCATCGAGCTTGTTGGCTGCCATGGCCATGCCCATGCCGGTTCCGCAGGCCAGTACGCCGCGAACCGCGGCCCCCGACGTCACCGCGTCGGCAACCGGGCCGGCGAAGTCGGGATAGTCGACGGATTCGAGAGAGTGTGTACCGAAGTCGAGGACCTGATGGCCGCCGTCGGCCAGCCACGCCTTGAGGTCTTCCTTCAACGAATACCCGGCGTGATCGGCGCCGATCGCGATGACCGTCATACCCCGCTCACCATACCGGTAGGGGGAACAACGTGTCAAGCCACCAAGATACTGGGGGCGGCTACTCCGGGCGTTCTGCTGACCCGGCGGCGTCCCGATCCGCCAGCACGGTGCAGCACGGATGATTTCTGAGGATCGTGGCCGGGGCGTCGAGGCCGATTGGACCCTTCGTCAGGCGCTCCAGCGCCCGACGCTTTCCTCGACCGCTCACGATGACGACTACCTCGCGGGCCCGCGCGATCGTCGCCAGCCCCAGCGTCACCGCGTGCTCGGCGAGCGGACCGGCGCAGGCCGTCACGTTCGGTCCGTCGGAGGCCATATAGTTGACGCTCTCCTCGAGCAGCCGTACGGGCCGGGTGACCGAATCGAATGCGGTCCCCGGCTCGTTCGAGGCCAGGTGAGCGTTGGGCCCGAGGCCGAGCATCACGAGATCGAGGCCACCCAGCCGAGCGATCGTCTCCTCGTACTCGCGGCACATCACGTCCAGATCTGGGGCATCCACGCGGAATCGATGGCAGTGCTCAGGCTTCACCTCCGCCCACGACAGGAACTCGCGGCGTACCTGGCTCCAGAAGTAGCCGTCGGCGGTCGCCGGCGGGCACAGCTCGTCCACGCACAGCACACGCATTCCGGAGAACTCGACCGGCGCGTGCGCCTGCAGATCGCGCAGCCGCTCGTACATCCGCCGCGGCGTACGGCCGGCAGGGACGGCCATGACGAGGTCGGGCCTGGCCGTGACGCGATCGCGGATCAACGTGGCCGCGGTCTCGGCCAGCGCCTCGGCGTCGGGCAGCACGACGAGTCGCACGTTGTCAGACGTCGACGCGCTGGCCGTCGGCGGCGACAGCAACGCGCCAGCCGAGATCCCTGGCGATGGCGTCGCGGAGCGCGACGGCCGCGTCCGGCTCGCCGTGCACGGCCCACGTCGTCTGCGGCGGGCGTGCGAGCTGTCGCAGCCAGCGCAGGATCTCGCGCTGGTCCGCGTGAGCCGACAGCGCATCGGTGGCAAGGATCTTCGCTCGCACCGGAATCTCCTCGCCGAAGATCCTGAGGGTCGTCGCGCCATCACGCAGCAGGCGGCCGCGCGTGCCGGCCGCCTGGTAGCCCGCGAGCAGCACGGTCGTGCGCTCGTCGCCCAGTCGCCGGCGCAGATGGTGGAGGACGCGGCCACCCGTGGCCATCCCGCTGCCGGCGAGGATGATCGCGGGGCCGTCCAGCTCGTTGAGTCGCTTGGAGTCGCCCGGGGTCGGGGCGAGATGGAAGCGCGACGGGACACGACCTGCGGCCCGAGGATCCTGCTCGTCCGGGTAGCGCGCGTAGATCGCGTTGGCCGCGGCCGCCATCGGGCTGTCGAGGTAGACGTCGAGCCGAGGAATTTGGCCGGCCGTCTCGAGCTCGGCAATGAGGAACAGCAATTCCTGCGTCCGTCCCACCGCGAACGCCGGAACGAGCAGGATGCCGCGCCGACTGACGGCCCGTTGCACCGCTTCGACGAGAATCGGCCGCCCGTCGTCGCTCGGATGAAGACGATTGCCGTACGTCGATTCGATGACGAGCGTGTCGGCCTCGCTCACGGGATCGGGATCGCGCATCACCGCGACGCCGTAGCGGCCGAGGTCGCCGGAGTAGACGAGCCGCCGCCCCGCCGTCGTCACCTGCACCACCGAGGCGCCGAGAATGTGACCGGACATCGACAACCGCGCGGTGACGCCGGGCGCCGGGGTGAACGCGTCGCCGAACGCGACGCGGCGGACGAGGCCGAGGGCGCGCGTGGCGTCCGCCTCGGTGAACAAGGGAAGCGCCGGCTGGTGACGCGTGGCCCCCGTCCGGTTCCGGAACTCCGCCTCCTCCTCGCTGAGACGAGCCGCGTCGGGCAGCATGATGCCGATCAGATCGGCGGTCGCCGGCGAGCAGAAGATCGGTCCGTCGAAGCCATCGCGCACGAGCCGCGGGAGATAGCCGGAATGGTCGATGTGCGCGTGCGAGAGCAGGACCGCCTGCAGCGTGGACGCCTGCACCGGCGGCGTCCAGTTGCGCTCCTGCAGCGACTTCGCGCCCTGGAACAGCCCGCACTCGAGCAAGACACGCGCGCCGTTGGACTCCAGGAGGAACTTGGAGCCGGTGACGGTCCCGGCGGCGCCGAGGAACGTGAGCTGTGGCGTCACGACCGCGACGCGACCGCGGCCGCGGGAAACTCGAACGTCTCGAGCCGTGCGCCCTCCACGCCCAGCGTGATCAGCCGCGGCAACTCGAGCCGCGCTTCGGCGGCGACGATCTCGTCCGCCGAGACTCGGGTGGCGGGATGGCGCGGGACGAACAGCGTGCAGCAGTCGGCGTCGGGCTCGATGGAAATCTCGAAAGTCCGCAAGCGCTGGGCTTCGGCCGTGATCTCGAGCTTGTCCATGCCGATCAGCGGACGCAAAACTGGGATCTCGGCCACCTCGTCGACGCGCGCGATGTTGTGGAGCGTCTGCGAGGCCACCTGCCCGACGCTCTCCCCGGTCGCCAGCGCGAGCACGCCGCTCTGGCGGGCCAGCACCTGCGCGATCCGCACCATCATCCGCCGATACACGACGACGCGCAGCGGCGGTGGAACCGTCAGGACGACCTCACGCTGGATCTCGCCGAGCGGGACGAGCATGAGCTGCGACCGGTACTGCCACTCGGTCAGGCGCTCGACGAGAGCGCGCGCCTTGGCCTGCGACGTCGCGGGCAGATAGGGCACGCTGTGGAAGTGCACGAACAGCACGCGGCAGCCTCGCTTCATCATGCGCCAGGCCGCGACCGGTGAGTCGATGCCGCCCGACAAGAGCGCCGCCACCGTTCCGCTGGCGCCGACCGGCAACCCACCCGGTCCCGGCGTCGGCTGGACGTAGACGAAGGTCTCCGCCGGCAACACCTCGAGGTGGACGTCGAGGTCGGCGTGGTGCAGATCGACCCGCGTGGCGTCGTGACCGATGCGCTCGAGCACGAAGGCGCCCAGCTCGCGGTTCAGCTCGACGGAAGTCATCGGGTAGGTCTTGAACGCGCGGCGGGCCGAGATACGAAAGCTCGGGAAGCGCCTTCCGTCGACGATCTGGGCGACCGCCGCCTTCATCGCCTCGATCGTGGACGCCACCCGCCAGGCCAGCGCCACGCTGGCGACGCCGCAGACGCGCGCGGCGCGGTCGCGGACGGCCTCCGGGTGCTCGTTGCCGTCCAGGTCGAGCAGGATGCGTCCGGTGAGCTGACGCAGCCGCACCGGCCCGAGGTCGCTGACGGCGCGCTCGAGGTTGCGTGCGAGTTGCCGGAGGAACAGCGGGCGGTTGCCGCGTTTGAGGCTGATCTCGTGGTAATGCACGATGACCGCGGGACGGAGGCGGGCCATGGCGCCTCAGTACACCGCATCCGGGAAGGTCGTCACGCCGGCCGCCCGTCCGGGCACGCGATACATCTTCACTCCGGTCGGTCCCTGACCGAACGGCTCACCGAGGACGCCGTCGTGGATCGCCCAGCTCCGGCCCCGCACGGTCTGAGCGAAGCCGGGCCGGCGAAACGGCGTCGAGCCGTCGAGACGCCCACACAGGCCACCGCCGGGCTGGAATCCCGCGTGGATCTGGTCCATTCGATCGCGGCCGATGAAGTAGTCGCAGCCGTGGCGCTCGTAGTGCAGCGCGGAGTGATAGAAGAGCGGCTCCACGAGATAGAAGTCGCGACCGAGCAGGCGGCAAAAATCGTCCATGCACTGGAGCACGTGAGCGAGCATGCGGAGGCCCTGGCGCACCTGTCCCGGCGCCAACCCGGCGCCGAGGGCGCGCACCTCCTCGTCCACGTTGCGTGAGGCCGTCCCGAGCAGCGTGTCGTGACCGTCGGGATCACGGTCGATCCCGAAGCGGGGCGCCGTCGGGTCGATCACCTGCACCAGGGACAGCTCGGGCGCGCCGAACGCCGACATCCCGACGTCGAGCAGCAGCACCGGATCACGGTCCTGCTCGCGGTGACGGAGCTCGATGCGGGCCCACGTCTTGTCCTCGGCGGCCGTGATCCTGACCAGGCGGTCGCCGGCAGGGCCGCGCAGCGTCGCTGGATCGACGCCGAATCGATCGATGAGATCGCCCGGGATCAGGCGGAGGTAGAGCTGGTCCCGCACGCCGGCCGGCAGCGCGTTGAGCGCGCCGATGCTGACCATCACGCGCCCTCCCCGGCGAGCACGCGGGCCCGCAGCAGCTCATCAGGGGTGTTGACGTTCATGAACACGACGGCCGGATCACCCCACGCGGCGATCTCGCTGGCGGCGATCTCGACGACCCGCACACGATCGAAGAATCCGACGATCTTGAGCCGCCCGGCCCGCAAGCGCTCCTCCATCGGCACCAGGCACGCCTTACCGTAGACGGCGTGCATCGTCTCGAGCTGATCGCCGACTCGCGGAATGACGACGTCGCCCTCGGCAGCGCGGCTCACGACGAAGCGGGCGACGTCGGCGTGGACGAACGGCATGTCGCAGGCCACCGTGAAGACGGCATCACCGGGCGCTGCCTTGAGCCCGGTGAAGATGCCACCCAGCGAGCCACCCTCGGGATAGGCGTCGGGCACCATCGGCAACCGGAGAAACGCGTAGAGCTCCGGCGTGTTTGTCACCAGCAGAACCTCGTCGACGGCAGGCTCGATGGCGTCGAGCACGCGCTCGATGATGCGACGGCCGCCGAGCCGCATCAGTGCCTTCGGCTCTCCTCCCATCCGCGTGCTCTTGCCTCCCGCCTGGATGACGCCGGTGATCCTCATTGGATGACGCGGGCGACGCTCATTCGGTGACGTCGGTCACTCGGTGACGCCGCCGACGCTCGTTCGGAGTCAGCGGTCATCGCTCAGACGGCGACCGCACCGGCACGAAGCACGTGTGCCGGTTCCACCGTGACGTCGAGCACCGTCGATGGCGGCCCGCCGGCCGTGGGGCCGCCGTCGAGCACGAGGGCGATCGTGCCGTCGAAGTAGGCGCGCACCTCGTCGGCCGTCGTCGGTGGCGCACCGTCGCTGACATTGGCGCTCGGGGCGGTAACGGGGCCGCCGAGCGCTGTCACGAGCCCCGTGGCAATCGGATGCGACGACCATCGCACACCGATCGTCTTCGTCCCCGCCGTCAGTTCGCGCGGCACGTTCGCAGCGGCGGGAAGCACGAGCGTCAGCGCCCCTGGCCAGTGGCGCGCCATGAATCCACGCGCGGCTGACGGGACGGCGGCGGCGACACGCTCGACCATCTCCACGGAGTCGACGAGCACCAGGAGCGGCCGCGACTCCGGCCGGCCCTTCACCGCGAACACCCGACGCACGGCTTCGGCGTCCAGGGCGGCAGCGCCGAGACCGTAGAACGTCTCCGTCGGGAACGCGACGAGGTCGCCGCCACGCAAGAGCGCCGCGGCGCGAGCGAGAACGGCCGGATCGGGACAGCGAGGATCGACGGTCAGGACTTCTGTGAGCAGCGCGCTCTCACCTCCGCACGATCAGGTGGCTTGTCGAGCCTTCATCTCGTCGGCGACGCGGCGAGCCCGTTCCTCGACCTCGTCGGCCAAACGCTGGCGGTACGCGGCCAGACGCTGGGCCAGTCCGGCGTCACTGCCGGCCAGGATCTGAGCCGCGAGAATCGCGGCGTTGGCCGCTCCCCACTTGCCGATCGCCACCGTCGCAACCGGGACGCCCTTGGGCATCTGGACGATCGAGAGGAGCGCGTCGAGCCCGCCCAGCGGCGTCGCGGCGATGGGCACGCCGATCACGGGCAACGGCGACGACGCCGCGATCACACCCGGCAGCGCGGCGGCACCGCCAGCCGCGGCGATGAGCACGCCAATGCCACGGGCGTGCGCGGTGGAAGCATAGTCGTGCGTCCGCTGCGGTGTGCGATGGGCGGAGGCCACGACGACTTCGCTGCCGACTTCGAGCGTGTCGAGCACTTTGACCGCTTCCAGCATCACCTCGAGGTCGGAGTCACTGCCGAGCACGATGCCGACCCGGACAGCCGAGTTACGTTGTGGCGATCGCGCGGTAGCCAATGTCCCTCCTGTAGTGCAGGCCGTCGAACGTGATCCTGGCGGCGGCCGCGTAGGCACGAGCCATCGCATCGCGAACGTCGCGGCCGTTGGCCGTGACGCCGAGCACGCGGCCACCGGCCGTGACGAGACGGCCGTCGCGCTCGGCGGTTCCCGCGTGAAAGACGTGAACGCCGTCGAGCGCCGCACTCTCCACACCGGCGATGGTGAGGCCCGTCGGATAGCGGCCGGGATATCCTCCCGAGACGAGGTTCACGCAGACGGCAGCCTCGGGCTTCCAGGCGACGCGAGCCGGCAGCGGCGCGCCGTTCGCCGCGGCGAGTAGCAACGGGACGATGTCTTCATCGAGCCGGGTCATGATGACCTGGCACTCGGGATCGCCCCAGCGGCAGTTGTACTCAAGGACCTTCGGGCCGTCGGCCGTCAACATGAGGCCGACGAAGAGCACGCCGCGATACTGCGTGCCCTCTCGGGCCAGTGCGGTGATCGTCGGCCTCACGATCGTGTCCATCACGCGGCGCTCGAGCGCGGCGTCGAATCCCGGCACGGGCGAGTACGCGCCCATCCCGCCCGTGTTCGGGCCGCGGTCGCCGTCGAACACCGTCTTGTGATCCTGGGCAGCGCCGAGCGGGAGGGCATCGAGTCCATTGGCCAGCGCGAAGAACGAGATCTCCTCACCGCGCAGGAACTCCTCGACGACCACGGTCATCCCGGCGGCGCCGAACACGCGCTCCTCCATGCAGGCGCGCGTGGCCTGGGCCGCTTCCTCCAGCGTCGCGCACACGATTGCGCCCTTGCCGGCGGCCAACCCGTCGGCCTTGACGACGAGCGGGGCGCCGAGCGTCCGACAGTAGCGCCGGGCTTCCTCGGGATCGACGAACGTCTCGAAGCGCGCCGTGGGAATCGCGTGACGCGCCATCAGTCGCTTGGAGTAGGCCTTGGATCCCTCGAGCTGAGCAGGCTTGGCCGCGGGGCCGAGGGCCAGCAGGCCGTGCTCGGCGAACCGATCCGCCAGTCCGGCCACGAGCGGCGCCTCCGGGCCGACGACGGTGAAGTCGATGCGCTCGCGCTCGGCGAGCTTCACCAGGTCGTCGTGGGCGTCGACCGGGGTCGCCACGCACCGGGCGTGACGTGCGATGCCGGGATTGCCGGGCGCGGCGAAGAGCGCGTCGACGAGCGGGCTCTGCGCGATCTTGAAGGCCAGCGCGTGCTCGCGGCCGCCGCTGCCGACGAGGAGCACCTTCACTGCGAACCGCTCCCCTCGGGCGGCTCGACGACGACCTCGAGGTGCGCTCGCGCGATGCGCGCCCACGGGCTGCCGGCGTCGAGCTGCAGATAGCGCTGCCAGTGACCGATGGCGTCCGCTCCCCGGCCCGAGCGCGCCAGCGCCGCGGCCAGGTTGAAGTGGGCGTCCGCGTAGTCGGGCTTGATGGTCAGCGCGCAGCGATAGTGCTCGATCGCTTCTTCGACCGCGCCCATGTCCTCGTCCAGCGAGCCCAGGTTGTAGGCGGCCTCGGCGCACTCCGGATCCTGGGCGAGCGCCGACGCGTACGCTTTTCGCGCGTCCTCGTACTGGCCCATGCGGTGCAGCAACAGCCCGAGATTGTTCCAGGCCGCGGCGTAGGTCGGGTCGATGGCGATCACGCGCCGGTACGCCGCGATGGCGTCCTCCCACTGGACGGGATCGGCATCCCACTCGCTGGCCCGCTCGAACCAGACTTCCGCCTGCTCGGCCGGAGGTTGGAGCGGACGCACGAGGCCGGTGGCCAGCGTCGCTTGCGCCGCCTTGGTGAGATCGATGGTATCGAGCGCAAGCACCGTCTGGCCGGAGCGCGGATCGAAGCGAACGCGATCGGACTGCGCGAGCAGCAGGCCGCCATCGACGATCAGCCGAACCTCGGTCAGCGGATTCCTGATGCCGGGGTCCTGCTTGCGGATGGCCGTGAGCGCGTCGCGGATCTGACGCACGGACGCGCCGGCGTCGAGCAGCGCGCTCGCCGCGCGCAGGGCCAGGAGATCGCGGAACGTGTAGCCGGAGTCACGGCGCAACAGATCGAGCCGGCGGAGCTGGGCCACGCGCTTGGGCGTGAGCGACAGGATGCGCGTCAGCTCGCGCAGGCCATAGATCCGCTCGGGGCTCGGCCGCTCCATCAGCTCACTCGACCACCGGGCAGTTGTCCGTGAAGGGCGACGCGGCCGTGCGCGACGAGCGAGCACGATGGCTGGCGACGGCAGTCGGCCCGATGGCTGTCATCAGTGGCGGAAGTGGCGGATGCCGGTGAACACCATGGCGATGTCGCGCTCGTCGGCGGCCGCGATCACGTCCTGATCGCGCAACGACCCGCCGGGCTGGATGACCGCCGTCACGCCGGCCGCGGCGACTACGTCGAGGCCGTCGCGGAACGGAAAGAACGCGTCGGACGCGCAGACGGCGCCCTCGGTGGCGAGCCCGGCCTCGCGGGCCCGCGTGACCGCCAGGCGCGCGGAGTCCAGCCGGTTCATCTGTCCGGCACCGACGCCGACGATCTGCTCACGGGCGGCGAGCACGATCGCGTTCGACTTCACGTGCTTGGCGACCCGCCACGCGAAGCGCAGCGCGGCCAGCTCGTCGCCCGTCGGCGCGCGCCTCGTCACCGTCTTGAGCTGCTCGGTGTTCAGGTCGGCGGTGTCCGCGGACTGAGCCAAGAGCCCGCCCGCAACGCTGCGGAGCTCGACCGCCGTCGCCCCAGCTCGGCGGGCGCAGGGGACCTCGAGCACGCGGCACTTCTTCTTGGTGCGCTTGAGCTCCTCGAGCGCGTCCGGGGCGAATCCGGGAGCGAACAGGATCTCGACGAAAATACCGGCCAGCGCCGCGACCACCGGCAGGTCGAGCGTGCGATTCACGCCGACGATACCGCCGTAGATCGACACCGGATCGGACGCCTTGGCCTTCTCCACCGCGGCCCCGACGCTCGCCGCTACCGCGACGCCACACGGGTTCGTGTGCTTGATGACGACCGCCGCCGGCTCCTCGAACTCCAGCAGCAGGGCGAGCGCCGCCGAGAAGTCGAGGAGGTTGTTGTAGCCGAGCTCCGGGCCGTGGAGCTGGCGCATCGCGCTCAGGCCCCACGGGGTACCGTCGGCCAGTTGGTAGAACGCCGCACCCTGATGCGGATTCTCGCCGTAGCGCAACGGGAGCACCCGCTCGGCCCGGATCTCCACGCGCTCAGGGAAAGGCTCGGCTGTGGACGCTTTGGTCTCAGGAGCGATCGAGCCGACGGCTCGATCGACGCGCGAAGAGGGGGGTCTGGGGGGAAGCCGAAGGGGTCCCCCCAGCAAATAATCCGCGATCGCCGCGTCGTACTGCGCCGTGCGCCCGAACGCCTCTCGAGCCAGACGGGATCGTGTCTCGACGCTCAGCGCGCCGGTCTTCTCGATCTCGTCGAGCACGACGCCATACTGAGCGGGATCGGTGACGACACCCACGCTGCCGTGATTCTTCGCCGCCGCGCGAATCATCGCGGGGCCGCCGACGTCGATCTGCTCGATCGCCTCGTCCAGCGTCACGCCGGGGCGCGCGACCGTCGCCTCGAACGGATAGAGAGCCACGACGACGAGGTCGATCGCCGGGATGCCGTGCTTGTCGAGCGCGGCCAGATGTTCGGGCACGTCGCGCCGGGCCAGGATTCCGCCGTGGAGCTTGGGATGAAGCGTCTTCACGCGCCCGTCGAGCATTTCCGGGAAGCCGGTGACGTCGGCGACCTCACGAACCGGAATCCCCGACTCTCGGAGCAGCCTGGCCGTGCCGCCGGTGGAGACGATCTCGACGCCGAGCCCGTGGAGCCGACGCGCGAGCTCCACCACGCCCGTCTTGTCGTGGACGCTGATCAACGCCCGGCGGATCTTCATCGAATGCTCACCTGCCGGCCGGTGACGTGGAGTCGGCCTTCGGCGAAGAGCCGCACGGCCTCCGGGTAGATCCGATGCTCCTCGATCAGGATGCGAGCGGCCAGCGTCTCCTCCGTGTCGGTCGCCTCCACCGGTACCGCAGCTTGCAGGACGATCGGCCCCGTGTCTACCCCTTCGTCGACGAAGTGGACCGTGGCGCCGGCGATCCTGACGCCGTGGTCGAGAGCCTGCCGCTGAGCGTGCAGTCCGGGGAACGCTGGCAGCAGCGAGGGATGGATGTTCATCAACCGTCCTTGCCAGGCGCGGACGAACACCGGACTCAGGATGCGCATGAAGCCCGCGAGACAGACGAGACCGACCTCGTGGTGTTCGAGCGTCTTCGTGAGCACGGCGTCATAGGCAGCCCGGTCGCCGTGATCCTTCGGGTTCACGAAGAGCGAGCTCACGCCGGCCGCCCGGGCGCGGGCCAGGGCGCGGGCATCCTCGCGATCGGAAACGACGACGACCACACGCGCCGGATAGTCGGCCCGGGAGCCGGCATCGAGCAATGCCTGGAGATTCGAGCCGCGACCGGAGGCGAGGACCCCGACGCGAAGGAGCCGGCTCACGCGACCTCGCGCTCGCTCGGGCTCGCCCCGGGGTGGGCGCAGATCGGACAGCGTGGTGGCTGGCGCATCATGGAGAAGTCGCGCGGGAAGAACTGCGCCAGCGACCAGTCGAGCGCCACCTGGATCTGCTTCCGGAATCCGACGAGCTTGTAGAGGTGGAGCGCGTTCCAGAACAGCCACGCCAGGTAGCCGGAGAACTTCAGGCCCATCACCTCGACCACCGCGTCGCGCTCGCCCAGGGAAACGAGCATGCCTCGCGGCGCAAAGTCGATGACGGCGGGGGGGTGGCCGGCGAGGTCGGCGATGATGTTCTCGGCGGCCAGCCGTGCGTGAGCGAGCGCCGCCGGGATGATCGGAATCGACGCCCCGGGGTTGCCCTCGATCGTGATGGCGTCACCGGCACCGTAGACCTCGGGATGTCCAGGAATCTGGAGGGTGTTGCTCACGACGATCCGCCCGAGCCGGTCGCGCGTCAGGGGAAGTCCGGACAGCGTGGGATGCCCCTTCACCCCGGCGGCCCAGATGGTGAGCCCCACCGGGAGCTGAGTCCCGCCGCTGACTTCGACCGCCCCGGGACGCACCCGCGTCACGCGCGTGCGCACCCGAATCTCGATGCCCTCGCGGTTCAGCCGCCGCTCCGCGCGCTCGGCCAGCGTGGGATGAACGCCGCGCAGGATCTCGTCGCCAGCCTCGATGACCATCAGGCGATAGTCGCCCGGGTCGATCCCGCGATAGCGCGGGACGACACAGGACGAAAAGAAGTCTTCGAGCTCGGCGACCAGCTCGATGCCGGTGTAACCGCCACCGACCACGCACACGGTCAGCATCCGCCGGCGGCGCTCCCGGTCGGGCTCATGATCAGCGTGCTCGGCCAGGTCGATCAGGTGATCGCGCAGGAGCACGGCATCGTCGAGCCGCTTGTAGTTCAACGCGTACTCCTCGACGCCGGGAATGCCGAAGGTCGGCGTCACGCCGCCGACCGCGATCACCAGCCGGTCATAGTCGATGGTGCCCTCGGCGAGGATCACCCGCCGGCCGGCCAGGTCGATGTCGCAGACGGTGTCGCGCCGGAAGCGGAACCGTCGGGCCCCTCGGATATCCCGGATCGGCTGGACGATGTGGCGTGGCTCGACCAGCGATGAGGCCACCTGGGGCAGGAGCGGCGTGAAGAGGAGGTAGTTTCGATCGCTGACCAGGAGCAGCTCGATATCGGCTCGCCTGCGGTACTGCCGCTCGAGAACGCGGATGGCCTCCAGCCCGGCGAAGCCACCGCCGAGGACCACGATGCGCGTCACGGCCGGAGCTCCACGCCGCGCTCGCCGGCCACGATCTCGCCGAGCACGTAGACGGTCTCCCCGGCCGCCCTGAGCACAGTGCTCGCGGCCTCGGTGGCGCCCGCTTCGACCACGACGACGTAGCCGATCCCCATGTTGAAGGTCCTGAACATCTCGGCATCGTCGACTCGCCCGGCGCGGGCCAGGGTTGCGAAGACCGGCGGGACCTTCCATGCGCGCCGCGCGATCCGGGCGCGCGCGCCGTCCGGAAGGACGCGGGGAAGGTTGCCCGTGAGCCCACCGCCGGTGACGTGGGCCATCGCATGCACGTCGACTGACTCGAGCAGTTTCGCAATTGGTGTCACGTAAATACGCGTCGGTTCGAGAAGTTCGTCGACCACGGCCCGGCCGGTTCCCGGAAGCTCGGCGTCGGGCGCGAGCTTCATCACGTCGAAGACGATGCGCCGGGCCAGGCTGTAGCCGTTCGAATGCAGGCCCGAGGAGGCGAGGCCGAGGATGACATCGCCAGGGACCACTCGCGAGCCGTCGATGATCTTCGCCTGCTCGGCGACGCCGACAGCGAACCCGGCCAGGTCGTACTCACCCGGCGCATACAGGTCCGGCAGCTCGGCGGTCTCCCCGCCGACCAGCGCGCACTGCGCTTGCCGGCAGCCGTTGGCGATCCCGCCGACGATGGACTCGATGCGCGCCGGATCGAGGTGGGCACAGCCGATGTAGTCCAGGAAGTAGAGCGGTTCGGCGCCGTGGACGAGCAAGTCGTTGACGCCCATGGCGACGAGATCGATGCCCACGGTGTCATGGCGGCCGGCCAGGAAGGCAACCTTGAGCTTGCTGCCGACGCCGTCGGTGGACGAGACCAGCACCGGCTGGCGGAACTTCGGGGGGATCTTCACGAAGGCCGCGAAGGCGCCGATGCCGCCGAGCACTTCGGGGCGGGACGTCGCCCGCGCCAGCGGCGCGATACGGCGCACCGCTTCGTCGCCGGCGTCGATGTCCACCCCGGCTGCCCGGTATGTCAGGGGGTCCATGCACTTCCTACTGCTCAAACAACCTGAGCTGGGGACTTGCCTCGGGTCCGATGCCAATCTTGTAGTTGCCGGTGAAGCACGCGTGGCAGAACTGCGCGGGGTCGCTACCCGTCGCCTTCAGCATGCCTTCCAGCGAGAGATAGCCGATAGAATCGGCGCCGACGTAGCGCCGGATCTCCTCGACGGTGTGGCTGGCGCCGATCAGCTCCTTCCGCGTCGGCGTGTCGATGCCGTAATAGCAGGGCCACTGGATCGGCGGTGACGAGATCCGCAGGTGGACCTCTTTGGCGCCGGCACTCCGGATCATCCGCACGATCTTCCGGCTGGTCGTCCCACGCACGATCGAGTCGTCGACGACGACCACCCGCCGGCCTTCCAGCATCTCGCGCATCGGGTTGAGCTTCACCTTGACCCCGAAGTGACGGATGCCCTGCTTGGGCTCGATGAATGTCCGGCCAACATAGTGATTGCGGATGAGGCCCATCTCGTAGCGGGTTCCGGACTGCTCCGAGTAACCCAGCGCCGCGCTCGTCCCCGAGTCGGGAACCGGAATGACGACGTCGGCACCGACCGGATGCTCGCGGGCGAGCTCGCGGCCCAGCGCCTTGCGCACGGTGTGGACGTTGCGGCTCCACAGCACGGAGTCGGGGCGCGCGAAGTACACGTACTCGAACACGCAGTGCTGGCGCTCGGTCGCCGGGAAGGCGCGGATCGATTCCGGCCCCGCGTCGGTGATGGCAACGATCTCGCCCGGCTCTACCTCGCGCTCGAACTTCGCCTCGATGAGGTCGAGCGCGCACGTCTCGGATGCCACGACCCAGGAATCAGCGAGCCGGCCCAGGCTGAGCGGCCTGAAGCCGCTCGGGTCACGGACGGCGTACATCGCATCCGGCGTGAGGATCATCAGCGAATAGGCCCCGGTGACCTGCGCCAGCGCGTGCGGCAACTGCTGCTCGAGCGTGCCGGCCGGCGCCCGCGCCAGCAGGTGCAGGATGACCTCGGTATCCGAGTGCGACTGGAAGATGGCGCCCTCGCGCTCCATGTCGGTGCGCAGGGTGTCGGCATTCGTGAGATTGCCGTTGTGGGCGATGGCGATGGGGCCGCGGGCGGTGTTGGCCGTGATCGGCTGGGCGTTCCGCGCCTTCGATCCACCGGCCGTCGAGTACCGCACGTGACCGATGGCGCGATGCCCGGACAGCCTTCGCAGGCGCTCCGGGCTGAACACGTCGGCCACCCAGCCCATGGCCTTCTCGACGTGGAACTGCTGGCCGTCGGTGGTCGCGATGCCCGCGGACTCCTGCCCGCGATGCTGGAGGGCGTAGAGACCGAGGTAGGTGACGTTGGCCGCTTCCGGATGATTCCAGATGCCGAACACGCCACATTCGTCGTGGAACTTGTCGTCACGCCACGTGACGTTCAAAGCCCCTCCTCCACGCGTGCTGGAGCCCGCGGAGATCGGCGTCGACAACCGTGGTCGCACCACGCCCGATCCTGAGCCTCTCGCCGCCGGTCGCTCCGATCCATCGCCACGGGATCGCCGACTCGGCCATCAGCGCCTCGAACTCCAGCGCGCGCACCGGATCGACCGACACGATGACCCGCGACGGCCCTTCGCCGAACAGCGTCAGATCCGTCCGCCCCTCGGTGGACACACTGACCGTCGCCCCGATCGGCTCCGGCCCGGTCATGCACGCCTCGGCCAGCGCCACGGCCACACCGCCGTCCGAGCAATCGTGGGCCGAGAGCGCGAGCCCGGCGCCGATGGCCGCCTGCACCGCCCCCTGCACTCGTCGCTCCACGCCGAGATCGAGCGGCGCCAGCGTCCCGCCAACGGTGCGGTGGAACACCCAGAGATACTCGCTGCCCCCCAGGCTCACCGCGTCAGGCCCGAGCAGCGCGATCCGATGGCCCGCCGCTTTGAACCACTGTGTCGCCAGCCGGCTCGCGTCCTCGAGCACACCGACGACGCCGATGATGGGCGTGGGCAGGATCGCTCTCCCACTCGTTTCATTGTAGAGGGAAACGTTGCCGCCCACTACCGGGAGCTCGAGCGCTCGGCAGGCCTCGGCGATGCCCTCCACCGCCTCGGCCAGCTGCCACAGGATCTCCGGCCGCTCCGGCGAGCCGAAATTCAGACAATCGGTGACGCCGCCAGGCCGAGCGCCCGCGCAGGAGACGTTTCGGGCGGCCTCGCACACGGCCATGGCCGCGCCGCGCCGCGGATCGAGGAAGACCTGACGGCCGTTGCCATCCGTCGCAATGGCGAGCGCCCGGCTCGTGCCCTTGACGCGCAGGACGGCGGCGTCGGATCCGGGCAGGACGAGCGTGTTGATGCCGACCTGCTGATCGTACTGGCGGAACGCCCACTCCTTGCACGCGATGGTCGGCGCCCCGAGCAGCGTCGTCAGCGCCTCGTCGTAGTCGTCGGGCTCGGCGAGGGTCAGCGGATCGAAAGCGAGCGCGCCGTCGAGCCAGGCCGGCCGCGTGCGCTTCTTGTCGTACCGCGGAGCCTCGCTGAGCGCCTCGACGGGAACTCGCGCCACGATCTCACCCTGGCTCCGGATGACCAGATCATCGCCGGTGGTGACGCGGCCGATCTCGACGGCGTCGAGCTCCCACCTGGCGAAGATCGCCTTGACCTCGGCCTCGCGGCCCCGGGCCGCCACCAGCAGCATCCGCTCCTGCGACTCGGACAATAAAATTTCGTAGGGCGTCATCTCGATCTCGCGCTGGGGCACGCGGTCGAGCTCGACCTCCATGCCGGTGTGGCTGCGTGCCGGCATCTCCGACGTGCAGCAGGCCAGCCCGGCCGCCCCCATGTCCTGGATGCCGACGACGGCACCCGAGGCCATCGCCTCCAGACAAGCCTCGAGCAGGAGCTTCTCGGTGAACGGATCGCCGACCTGCACGGTGGGCCGCCGCTCGTGGGCGTGCTCGTCGAAGGTGGCCGAGGCCATGGTGGCGCCATGAATGCCGTCGCGGCCGGTCTTGTTGCCGACGTAGAAGACCGGGTTGCCCACGCCGTCGGCCCGGGCCCGGAAGATGCGGTCCGCGCGCACGAGGCCCACGCACATCACGTTCACGAGAGGGTTGCCGGCGTACTCGGGGGCGAAGGCGATCTCGCCGCCCACGGTCGGACAGCCGAAACAGTTCCCGTACCACGAGATCCCGGAGACGACGCCGTCGATCAACCGGCGCGTGCGCGGATCGTCGGGATCGCCAAAGCGCAACGAGTCGAGAATGGCGATGGGCCGCGCCCCCATCGTGAAGATGTCGCGCAGGATGCCGCCGACCCCCGTGGCCGCGCCCTGGAACGGCTCGATGAACGACGGATGATTGTGGCTCTCCATCTTGAAGACGACCGCCCAGCCGTCGCCGATGTCGATGGCGCCCGCGTTCTCGCCGGGGCCCTGCAGGACACGCGGGCCCTGGGTCGGCAGCCGGGAGAGGAAGATGCGCGAGTGCTTGTAGGCGCAGTGCTCCGACCACAGCGCCGAGAACAGCCCGAGCTCCGTGTAGCGCGGCTCGCGGCCGAGGCGCTGGATGATGCGGTCGTATTCGTCGGCGGTGAGCCCGAGCTCGCGGGCGAGGCCGAGAGTGGCCTTGGGTTCGGACCCCGCCACTACCGCTTGAGGAAGCTGCCGTCCTCGACGAGGGTGCCGAGGAGCGACTGGAAGATCAGGAGCCCGTCGGTGCCCCCCATCGCGCGCTCGGCAGCCCGTTCGGGGTGCGGCATCAGGCCGAGGACCGTGCCGTCCTCGTTGATGATCCCGGCGATGTTCTCCAGCGATCCATTGGGATTGGCGGCCTTCGTCAGCTGGCCCTCGGCGGTCGCATACCGGAACACGACCTGCCGGTTGCGCCTGAGCGCCGCCAGCGTGTCGGGTTCGGCGTAGTACTTGCCCTCACCGTGGGAGATCGGCATGGTCAGCACCTGGCCCGCCCGCATACCCCGCGTGAACGGCGTCTCCACGTTCTCGACGCGGAGCTGCGTGGACTGGCAGCGGTACTGCAAACACTCGTTGCGCATGAGCGCGCCGGGCAAGAGCCGCGCCTCGCAGAGGATCTGGAAGCCGTTGCAGGAGCCGAGCACGTACCCACCCCGGGCCACGAAGTCAGGGAGCGCATCGACGACCGGCGACCGGCCAGCGACCGCGCCGGCCCGCAGGTAGTCACCGTACGAGAACCCGCCGGGCAGGATCACGCAGTCGAAGCCGCTCAGATCGCGATCGCGATGCCAGAGGTACTTGACGGGCTGGTGCAGGGCTTCGGAGATGACGTAGTGGAAGTCGCAATCGCTCCACGTTCCGGGGAACACCACCACGCCGAATCTCATGGAGTGGACGATCTCCTCTCAGGAAACGAACGGCCCCATATTACCACCGTCACTCGATGGTGTAATCCTCCAGGACGGGATTGGCCAGGAGCTGCCGGCACATCTCGTCGGCACGTTGCCGTGCCCCGGCCGTCGTGGCTGCGTTCACGTCCACCTCGATCACCTTGCCGATGCGGAGATCGGTGACGTCGTCGAAGCCGAGCCCGGCCAGCGCTCGCTTCACCGACGTGCCCTGGACGTCGAGGATCCCCGGCTTGAGCCGCACGAGGACGCGCACCTTCATGGCGCGCGATCCACGAGGCGCCGGTAGACCTCCTGATACGCCTCCTCGACGCCGCCGAGATCCTGGCGGAAGCGGTCCTTGTCGAGCTTCGTCTCGGTCTCGGCGTCCCACAGCCGGCAGGTGTCGGGCGAGATCTCGTCGCCCAGGAAGAGCGCGCGGCCAGCCCGGCCGAACTCGAGCTTGAAGTCGACGAGCACGAGCCCGCGCTTTTTCAGGTGGGGCACCAGCACGCTGTTGACCTTGAGCGCCGTCCGCTTGAGCCAGCCGAGCTCGGTCGGCGTGGCGAGCTTCATCATCCGCACGTGCTCGTCGTTGATCATCGGGTCGCCGAGCGGATCGGACTTGTAGTAGAGCTCGACGATCGGCGGGGTGACCCGGGTGCCCTCGGCCAGCCCCGTGCGCTTCTGCAGGCTGCCCGCCACCACGTTCCTGACGATCGTCTCGATCTTGATGATGTCGAGGCGCCGGCACAGCATCTCGCGCTCGGACAGCGTCGCCACGTAGTGCGTGGGGACGCCCTTTTTGCCGAGCACCGTGAACAGCGCGGCCGACATCTGGTTGTTGACGACCCCCTTGCCCACGATGGTCCCGCGCTTGAGGGCGTTGAAGGCGGTGGCGTCGTCCTTGAAGTACTGGACGATGTAGCCCGGCTGGTTCGTGGCAAAGACGATCTTGGCCTTGCCCTCGTAGAGCTTCTCCCGTTGCTCGACGTTCGGAGTCGGTTTCTTCGCCATTTCGTTCCTCGCGGTGGATTTCGACTCGTGCCGGATTAGAGGAGTCCGATCCGCTTGAAGATGGCATCGACGTGGCGCAGGTACCAGGCCGGATCGAAGCAGGCCTTGAGCTCGTCGGCGGTCAGACGCCCGCTCACCTCTGGCTCCGCGGCCAGGAGCTCCAGGAACGAGCGCCGCTCCCGCCAGGCCCGCATCGCGTTGCGCTGCACGATCTCATAGGCGACCTGCCGGGCCAGGCCGGCGTCGGTCAGCTTGAGCAGCACGCGCTGGGAATAGACGAGGCCGTAACTCTTGTCGAGGTTCTCGGCCATGCGGGCGGGGTCCACGTCGAGCCCCTCGAGGATGAAGGCGGTGAGATCGAGCAGGTAGTCGAGCAGGATCGTGGAATCGGGCAGGATGACGCGCTCGACCGACGAGTGGCTGATGTCACGCTCGTGCCAGAGGGCCACGTTCTCGAGGGCGGCCTGCGCGTTCGACCGGATGACGCGGCTGAGGCCGCAGATGCGCTCGCTGAGCTCCGGATTGCGCTTGTGAGGCATGGAGCTCGAGCCCTTCTGACCCTCGGCGAACGGCTCCTGGGCCTCCAGCACCTCGGTGCGCTGGAGCCCTCGTACCTCGAGCGCGATCTTCTCCAGCGAGGCGGCGGCGATGGCCAGCGTCGTGCAGAATTCGGCGTGACGGTCGCGCTGGACGACCTGCGTCGACACCGGCGCCGGCTGGAGCCCGAGCTCCCGGCACACCTCGTCTTCGATCTCGGGATCGACGTGCGCAAAGTTTCCGACGGCGCCCGACAGCTTGCCGACCGCCACGACGTCGCGGGCACGGCGGAGCCGCTCCAGGTTGCGCCCGGCTTCCACGTACCAGACCGCGACTTTCAAGCCGAAGGTAGTGGGCTCGGCGTGGACCCCGTGCGTGCGGCCGACGATCAACGTGTCCTTGTGGCGGCGGGCGAGGTCGCCGAGCGCCGCCCGCAACCGCTCTTGCCCGGCGATCAACAGGTCGGCGGCGTCACGGAGCTGCACGGCCAGCGCGGTGTCCCACACGTCGTTGGCTGTCAGCCCGATGTGGACGAAGCGCGAGTCGGTGCCGAGCTGCTCCTCGAGGCTGGTGAGCAGCGCGATCATCTCGTGCTTCACGCGGTCCTGGATCTCGAGGATGCGGCGGACGTCGACGCGGGACTTCTGCCGGACGCGGGCCAGGGCGTCGGCCGGGATGCGCCCACGGCGCGCGTAGGCCTCGCACACCGCGAGCTCGACACGCAGCCAGGCCGTGTACTTCGCCTCCTCGCCCCAGATCCGCCCCATGGCTGGACGCGTGTACCGCTCGATCACGCCCTCACCTTAGTGCAAAACCTGGAAGGATGGAAGGGCGAGCCAGCGGCCGCCACGCGGTTGTAAACGTCACCGCCGAGGAGTATCGTGCCCCGCCGTGAAGATTCTCGCGTGCGTCCTCGGGACCGTCTTGATCGTCCTGATGCCGCTCGCGCACGGAAGCCCGATCGATCCCAGCAGCCCGGGGTTCTGGGACAACGGCGACTTCGACGACGTCATCCTGCTCCTGACGTCGAACCTCCACCTCCTCGACGCCGAGGATCAGCCTCCGATTGGCGCGTTCGAAGCGTTGTCGGAGGTTCTCGTCGAGCGCCCGGCCGCGGCCGTAACGCAACGTGCTTACGAGCCCGGCACCCCTCGCTCCCCGCCCGCCCGATAGGGGCTCGCACCCAGCAGGAAGGACGATCGTCGCACCGTAGCGACGAGACAGACGTACTGGGTCGCGATGCTTCGACTGAGCCTCTGTCGATGATCCGCGCACGGGACACGACCGCAAAGCAGCGCGGCAGGCTCGCGAAACGCTCGTCTAAGCGCTTGGGAGAAAGGAGGAACCGGCCCCGCGCCGTACGAAGTCAAGTCGCTGGGTGGTTTCACAGTGGGCCGTCCACAACAAGGAGGTTGTGCCATGCTGCGGAAGTCCTCGCTCACACTCTCGCTGCTTCTCGTCGTTGTCGTTCCCCTCCTACTGTTCGGCGCCGGATCGAGCCGCGCCGATGACCGTGACTATGGACGAAACGGGGGCGCTGTCAACCTTCTCGCGATCGTCCCCATCCCGACAAGCGACCGGGGTACGCCACTCGTGCCCCTCCGAGCCTTTGATATCAGCTGGGTCGACCAGGCTACCCAGCTTTACTACCTCGGCGATCGTTCGAATAAGAGCGTCGACGTGGTCGACGCCAAGACGAATACGTTCGTAAGGCACATTACCGGGGGGTTTACAGGGGTTGTCTTTAACGCAAACAACACGGCGAACAACGACAAATCCGGCCCCAACGGCGTCTTGGTTTTTGGGCCCCCTGGCAGGCAGTTCCTCATCGTGACCGACGCCCCTAGCAGGGTGGTATCCATCAACCTCAACAACGACACGATCGTCAATCCTGTGGTCTTCACGGGCGGAACGGATGCCGTGCGAGCCGATGAACTGGCGTTCGACCCGCAGGATGGGCTCCTCCTGGTGGTGAACAACGCCGACAGCCCGCCGTTTGCCACGTTGATAAAGGTGAACCAGCAAACCGGAGTGCTCACACAGCCCCAGAACAAGGAAGGCGTAGACCGGATTACGTTCACGGATGCCACCAATGGCGCAGAACAGCCGGCGTGGGATCCCAAGACCCGCAGGTTCTATATCTCGATACCGGAAGTGAATGGCCCGGGCGGAACGGGTCGAACCGGGGCGGTCAAGAGAATCAATCCGCATACGGCCACGGTCGAAGCGACCTTTCTGGTGCAGGACTGCCAGCCTGCGGGACTCACCCTGGGTCCGAACCAGGATCTGCTCCTTGGTTGCAGTGTGGTCTTTGATACTGCGGGGAACGTGTGGGATAAGAACAATCCGAATTCCATTGCTGCTCCCACGCAGATCATCCTCGACGCGAAAACCGGCGAAGTCGATGCAACCGTAAAGGGAGTCGGGGGATCCGACGAGGTCTGGTTCAACCCCGGCGATGGGCGCTACTACACGGCCTCCCGCAACAACCCAACCGGCCCCGTGCTCGGCGTCATCGACGCGGAACGCCAGACCCTGGTCCAGATTGTTCCGACGATTAACACTGCCGGTAACACTGTCACGGCAACCAGGTTCCCCGCGGGGACCGCGCACTCGGTGGCCGTCGATTCCCGGAACAACCACGCGTTGGTGCCTTTGCCGGCCAACAACGTCTTCCTCGACCCGAACGACGCTTCACGTACCTGCTCGAACGGTTGTATCGCGGTGTTCGGGACGCCGAACGGCGGCGACCGCGACTGATCGGCTGAATGGGGGCCCGGGATGGTATTGGATGCCCGGGCCCCCTCCCCTGGAACCTCCGAGGCAGCTGCGTTGACATCACCGCCGGCAATCTCTACATTCCCGTCCGAACGAGGAGGCTCACGTGGCTGATGAGAGGCTCGGGCAGGCCCGCAGGTTTGCCACCATGTGCTCGGACCTCGCGCGCGTTGGTCGACACGCGACGACGTTCCTGGCATTCGCCCTCGCTCGCGTGCCGTCGTTTCCCGACGTGCGAGCGGGGTGGGCGATGTCGCGGCCCGTGCTCGTGCTCAACATTCTCATGGCCGGCCTGTCGGTGTTCTTCCTGGTCAGGATCGCGGACGCGGTCTTCCGGCCTGGCCCCGCGCTTCCGCTTCGCGTCGCCAGCTCACCAGCTCCGGTCAACGTGGCGGTGGCCGACAGCTCGCGCTCGCGGACGGCCTACGATCTGATCCCGGCCCGGAACCTGTTCCACCCGGATCGCGCCCAGCCGAAACGCTCCGACGCCCTCGGCGCATTGCCAGTCGCGCCCGCCCTTCTGCTGTACGGCGTGGTGTGGAGCGAGGAGAACCCGCTCGCCTACGTCGAGGATCCCACGAGCAAGAAGATCTTCGGCTACAAGACCGGCGACGCGATGGCCGGCGGATACATCGAGCGGATCGAGATGGACCGGATCATCATCCATCGGCAGGACGGCCCGCTCGAGGTCATGCTGCGCGCCCCGACCAAGCCCCGGCCGGTCGCGGCCGCGACAGCCCCGACCGAGGCCGCCGCGACGCCTTCGGCGCCACAACCCGCGCCGACAGTCGATGGGGTGTCGCCGGGGATTCCCCGCGGTATCGTCCGAAGGAACCGCGACTAGCGCTCCTGATCGCAGAGATCGAGCGCCGTCAGCGCGTAGAGCTGGGCGCCCGTCACCATGTCGGCGATCTTCATGCCGAAGTTTCCCCCGCCCACGCTGATGCCGGGGCCATACGTGACTGCCGGAATCCGCATCTCGTTGAAGCAGTTGATGTCGCGCCACATGCTGGAGAACGGCGGTGACGCCGGCTTGGGTGTGCCGCCGAGCACGGCCTGGTGGGCTCGGGTAATGGCAGAAGCCAGCGGCTCGACCTTCTTCGGATCGGCCTCGAACGCGGGCCGGTACGTGTAGAGCTCCACCTCACCGCCGAGCCCCGCTCCGGCCACGAGCCGACGCAAATCCTCCCGGATGTCGAGCGGGTTCTGCACGGGCGTGATCCGGACGTCGAGGTAGATCGCACACTGCTGGACGGTCTTGGTGATCTTGTAGGGGACGCCGCCGCGGATGGCGCCGATGTTGACACGGGGGACGATCACACCGCCCGGGCATTCGTAGCGATTCCGCTGCTCGTACTCGTAGGCCCACTCCTCGATGCGCTGGATCAGCGGGGCCATGCGGACGATGGCGTTCGGATTCTTCTCCACGGGTGTCGGCCGCGAGATGTAGGGCGTGTAGATCGGCAGGTCGTTGCCGAAGACCGTGACCTTGAAGAACGCCTTGCCGGCCTCGACGCCGACGATGCCGAAGTCGGTGCCTTCCGCCACCAGCGCGTAGTCGGCCACTCCGCCGTGGGTGATGGCGAAGCGCGTCCCCGGTTCCTTGGCCAGATAGGCCGGCGACTGGAACTCGTCGACGGGCTCGACGCCGATCTCGCCGACGACCGCCATGAGCAGCAGATCGCCCTTGAGCCTCACGCCGCTGTCCTTGATCGCCTTGGCGGCCAGGAGCCAGGTGGCCATCGGGCCCTTGTCGTTGCAGATCCCGTTGCCGACCAGCACGTCGCCCTCGCGCCAGGCGGAGTGAAAGACCGCATCGGCGGCGCGCCGGGTCGTCCACCACTCGTCCTTGTGAATCGTCGTGTCCATGTGACTGTTGAAGACCAGGCTCTTGCCCTGGCGACTGCCGGGCAGCGTGCCGAGCACGTTGGGTCGGTCGGGCATCAGCGCGATCTTCCGCGCGGCGAATCCCTCGCGCGTGAGCCAGTCGTAGACGTACTCGCCCACCGGCCCCTCGGCACCGGTGGGGCTGTCGATGTTCGCCAGGTCGAGGGCCACCTTCACCAGCTCGTCGACGTCGATCTTGTCCAGCACGCTCTGGGCACGTGCGCCGATGTTCATGCGCGAGACTCCCTTTCCGTACGAACGGCGAAGCGGGGTTCGGGTGCGTTGCTCTGGAGCATCCGCTGGATCTCGGCGCGCAGGCTCGCCACCGCCCCGACCGGCCACGTCTTGAGGTCGATGTCGGCAAGGAGCTTTCCTGGACGCCCGAAGACGAGGATCCGCCCGCCCAGCTCGATCGCTTCCTCGAGCTGATGCGTGACCAGGATGGCCGTGTTGCCCGCGGTCCTCGCCAGGTCCACGAAGGCCGTGCGGAGCGCGGCAGCCGTGACTTCGTCGAGGTGACCGAACGCCTCGTCGGCCAGGAGCAGCGCGGGCTCGATGACGAAGGCGCGCGCCAGCGCCACGCGCTGGCGCATGCCTCCCGACAGCTCGTGGGGATACGCCTGCTCGAAGCGCGCGAGCCCGAGCCGATCGAGCCAGGCCCGCGCGCGCTCGACCTGATCGCTTGGCTGCTGCCCCAGCAGCTCGAGCGGCAGCCGCACGTTGTCGATCGCCGTCCGCCACGGCAACAATCGGTCCTGCTGGAAGACGGCGGCGAGCACGCCGCGGAAGTGATCGAACTGGTCGTAGGGCACGCGCCCGCCGATGACGATACGGCCATCGGTAGGGCGATCGAGGCCGATGAGGAGGTTCAGGAACGTGGACTTCCCGCAGCCGGTCTGGCCGACGATGGCCACGATCTCGCCCTGGGCGACGACGAAGTCGAGACGCTCGATGGCCACCACCGCCTCACCGGTGCCGGTCTGGTGGAAGACCTTGCGCAGCGCCTCAACCTCGATCGTTCCCGCGCTGGTCATGCCCGCCAGCGCAGCACGCGTTCTTCGACGCGGGTGAGGACGGCTTCGGCCAGAAACAGGATGACGACGAGGATCAGCGTCCAGGCGAAGACGTCGGACACCGAGAACAGCTCCTGGGCGACGACGAGGCCGTAGCCGATGCCCGTGACCGCGCCCACCAGCTCGGCGATGGTGACGACCCGGATGGCCAGGCTCAGATTGATCTTCCAGCTCGTGAGGATGGCCGGGACCGTCGCCGGCAGCACCAGCTTGGTGAACGTCTGAGCGCGCGTCGGCCGGAAGGAGCGCAGCATGTCGCGAAGGTCCTTCGACACGCCCTTCATCGCATCGAGCACGTCCACCAGGAACACCGGCCCGCACACGACGACCAGCACGAAGGCGATGCGGAACTCTACCCACTTGAACCACAGCACCGCGAAGAGGATCCAGCAGACGACCGGCACCGCCATCAGCAGCCGGACGATCGGACGCCCATAGCGTTCGACCGCCACCGACGCATACATGACCACGGCCAGGCCAAGCCCGAGGGCGAACGAGATCACCAGCGCTCCCACCACACGCGCCAGCGTCACCAGGACGAAGTCCATGCGCAGCGTGGCGAGGCTCTTGAAGATCCGCCCCCACCCCGGCACGATGAACGGCGGCACCAGCAGCGAGACGATCTCCCAGGCGATCGCCAGCACCGCGAGCGCGACCACCATCTCTCGCGGAAACCGAAACGGAGCCCGGGCCTCGAGCGCCGCGACCGTCTCACCGCCGATCGTGTCGCCGGGCTTCATCAGGGTTTGTAGATCGCGGCCTCGTCCGGCAACTTCGGCAGGTAGCCCGAGTCCACCGCGACCTTGAACATGTCCCAGATCACGGCGCGCTCGCCTTCCCAGGCGGGCAGGACGTCGTAGACGAGCCGGCCCGACGTGACGGCCTCCTTGAACACGCCAGGCGGCAGCTTCACCGTGTTGACGACGATGCGATCGGCCTCGTCGGTATTCGACTTGATGAACCGCTGGCCGTCCTGGAACATCCTGAGCAGCCGCGGGATGGCGTCGGGGCTCTTCTTGAGGAACTCCTCGCGCACGGCGAGGACGAGCTGCCAGCCGTCGGCCTTGGCGATCGCCTTCCACGCCGTGTCGCCGCTGAAGATCGTCCGATACTGAGGGTTGTCACGGAGCGTGAGCGTGGCCGACGGCTCCCACGTCATGGCGGCGTCGACGCGCTGGGCCTGGAGCTGCGAGCGAGCCAGCGGCGGCCCTGCCTGCACCACGGTGACGTCCTTGCCGAACACGACGCCCTGTGTGCGGCCGTAGATCGCCATGATCTGGTACTCGGATGATCCCATGTCGGCGGCGATCGACTTGCCCTTGAGGTCGGCGATCGACTTCACGCCGGAGTCGGCCGTGATCACGGCCAGCGCGTTGAGCCGCGCGTACGTCAGCGCCGCCCGGATCGGCACGCCCTCGAGCCGCATCTTCTGCAGCACGTGCGGCCCGGCGGGAGCCATGTCGAGCTCGCCCGTGGCCAGCGCCGCGTAGTAGGCGGAGATGACGCCGAAGGACTGGGGCTGGAGGTCGATCCCGTGCTTCCGGTCGAAGCCCTGGTCCTTGACGACGTCCACCATCATCGTGGTGAGCGACGGAAAGCCGAGCCGCGAGATCTTGACCTTGATCGGTTCCTGGCTCCCGGCGGGCATCGCCAGCGCGACGACGGCCAGGCCGGCGGCCGCCAGCAGCGTGCTCGCCGTGAAGCGGCGCTCCTTCGTTCGACTCATGAGCGTTTCTCCTTGATGAGGCGGTGGACGCGATCGGGCGTGAGCGGCAGCTCGCGGACCTCGATGCCGAGCGGCGCCAGCGCATCGGCGACGGCATTGGCGACGGCGGCCGTCGAGCCGATGGTCCCGCCCTCGGCCATTCCCTTGAAGCCGGTGACGCTCGTCGCCGGAGGGGTCTCCATGTGGACGATGTCAATCGGCGGCACCTCCATCGTTCCCGGGATCACGTAATCGAGGAAGCTCGTCGTCAGCGGCTGGCCGCCGTCGTCGTAGGCGAAGTCCTCGAAGAGGGCGTTGCCGATGCCCTGGGCGACGGCGCCGTGCGTCTGGCCATCGACGATCATCGGATTGACGATGCGGCCGCAGTCCTCCACCACGACGTGGCGCACGATCGCGACCTGGCCCGTCTCGGGATCGACCTCCACGACGGCGACGTGGGTGCCGTTGGAGAACGTGGCCGGCGGCGGATCGTAGTACTGGGTCGCCTCGAGCCCCGGATCGACGCCCGGCGGTAACGTTCCCCCGGACGGACGGTGGGCGAGGTCGGCCACCTCGGCGATGGTGACGGCGCGTCCCGGTGCTCCGCGCACCGCGATCGTTCCGGCTTCGATGGTCAGGTCCGGCCCGGCGGCCTCGAGCATGTGAGCGGCGATCGCCGTGATCTTCTCTCGCACGCGACGCGCGGCGAGCACGAGGGCACCGCCGCTCACCACCATGCTGCGGCTCGCGAACGAGCCGCTGCCGTACGGGCAGCGCTCGGTGTCGCCCTCGACGATCGTCACTGCCTCGATCGGCACCCCGAGTTCGTCGGCCAGGACCTGGGCGAACGTCGTCGCGTGGCCCTGGCCCTGCGACGCCGCGCTGACGAAGCCGCGCACTTCCCCGGTCGGCTCGACCCGCACCGTGGCGGCGTCGTGACCCGCGACCTGTCGCATGCCGCGCAGGCGGAACGTTCCCGACCCCATGCCGGTGAACTCCGTGTACGAGGCGACGCCGACACCGAGATACTTCCCGGCCGGTGCGTGGCGCGACTCGGAGCGCCGGCGCGCGTAGTCGCTGCTGACCAGCGCGCGCTCCAGCGACTGCTTGGGATCGCCGCTGTCGACGATCAAGCCGGACGCCGTCTGGAACGGCAGCTCGCTCACGTCGACGAAGTTGCGACGCCGGACGTCGATGGGATCGAGGCCGGCGCGCCGGGCGACCATGTCGACGACGCGCTCGCGCACGAACGTGCCCAGCGCCATGCCGACGCCGCGGTACGCTCCGGCCGGGCACTTGTTGGTGGCGACGGCGTACGCCTCGTAGGCGAGCGCGCCGATCTTGTACGGCCCGGGCAGGATGCCGGCAGCGGTCAGCGGCTCCAGTGACGCCGTGACCGGATAGACCGAGTAGGCGCCGGAGTCGCAGATGAGCGTGGACTTGAGCGCGACGATCGTGCCGTCCCGCCGTGCGCCGACCTCGACGTGGTTGACGTGATCGCGCGCCTGAGCGCTCGCCAGCAGGTTCTCGCGCCGGTCTTCGAGCCACCGCACCGGGCGCTTGAGCCGTCGCGCCAGCTCGGCGACGACGATGTCTTCGGGATAGAGGTGCATCTTCGGCCCGAACCCACCTCCGACGGATGGACACAGGACACGGATGCTCGACTCCGGGATGCCGAGGGCCTCGGCCAGGCCGCTGCGCATCAGATGCGGGGACTGGGTCGACGCCCAGACGATGAGCATGCCGTCGACGGGATCGAGCATGGCCATCACGCCGCGCGGCTCCATCGGCGAGGACGAGCAGCGGGCGTGGCGGAAGGTCTCGGCCAGGCGAATGTCGGCGGCGGCCAGAGCGCGCGCGACGTCGCCGTTCTCGAAGCGAGTCCGGAAGAGCGCGTTGTCCGGCAGCTCCTCGTGGACGCGGGGGGCGCCCGGGGCGAGCGCGGATTGGGCGTCGGCGACGACGGGCAGCGGCTCGTAGGTCAGGCGGATCACATCGAGCGCGTCTTCGGCCCGGTACGCGTCGGCCGCGACCACGGCCACCACCGGCTCGCCGGCGAAGCGGACCTTGCCGCGCGCCAGCGCTGGCCAGTCCGTCGCCTGGTAGCCGGCACCGCTCATCGTGGCCCGGATGGCCCGCGTCGTCGCGAGATCGGCGGCGGTGACCACGGTTTCGACGCCCGGTAGGTTCAGCGCCGCCCGCGCATCGATCTCGACGATGCGAGCGTGGGCGTGCTCGCTGCGCAAGAACTTCACCGCGAGCAGGCCGGGCAGGCGCAGATCGCCGATGAAGTGAGCGCGGCCCATGAGGAGCGGCGGGTCCTCGCGTCGCTTGACGCCCTGGCTGACGTAGGGCGCGGCCATCAGCCGCGCGCTCCTCGCGCATTGCGGATCAGCGCGAGCAGCCGATCGGGAGAGAGCGGCAGCGACGTGATCTGGACGCCGAGCGGAGCCAGTGCGTCGGCCACGGCGTTGGCGATCGCGCCGCCGCAGCCCGAACTGCCGCCCTCACCGGCGCCCTTGACGCCGAGCGGGTTCAGCGGCGTCGGCGTCTCCTCGAGGATCTTGACCGCCGTCGCCTTCGGCATCTCCATCGCGGTCGGCAGCAGGTAATCCATGAAGCTCGACGTGAGCAGTTGTCCCTCGTCGTCGTAGACGAGCTCCTCGAAGAGCGCGCCGCCGATTCCCTGAGCCAGCGCGCCCACGAGCTGGCCGTCCACGATCATGGGGTTCACGGCCTTGCCGATGTCGTACGCGATGGCGTAGCGCAGGATGTCGACCTCCCCGGTGCCGGGATCGACCTCGACCATGGCCGCGTGCGTCCCATACGGATACGTCATCTTCGGCGCCTCGAAGAAATCCGCGGCGTGAAGCCCGGGCTCCATGCCCGGAGGCCCGGGAACGGCCGCGCGGGCTAGCTCGCGGAACGTCGCCTTGCGGTCGCTCAGCCCGCGGACGTGCACGGCTCCGCCGGCCACAACCAGGTCGGCGGGCGCGGCCTCCAGCAGCTCAGCGGCGACCCTCACGATCTTCTCGCGAACCTTGCGCGCGGCCCGGAGCGCGGCGGGCAAAGCCACCGACGCGCCACGGCTCGCGAAGCCACCGACACCGAACGGCACGCGCGCGCTGTCGCCGTGGACCACCGTGATCCCCTCGGCCGGGACATCCAGCTCGTCGGCCACGACCTGGGCCAGCGTCGTGTCGATGCCCTGACCGACGGCGGCGACACCGGAATAGACCACGACGTGGCCGGTCCCGTCGACCTCGACGCGCGCATATTCCCACGGCCCGAGCCCGGCCTTCTCGACGAGGCAGCCGATGCCGATACCGACGAGGCGGCCCTGGCGGCGAGCCTCGGCCTGCTCCTTGCGCGCGTCCTCATAACCGAGCGCACCGAGCGCGTGGTCCAGCGCTGACGCGTAGTCGCCACAGTCGTAGACCGTACGCTGGCTGAGCGACGCGCCGCCGACGTCGTACGGCATCTCGGCCGGCGTGATGAAGTTGCGCCGGCGCAGCTCGAGGGCGTCGACCCCCAGGCGCTGAGCCGCGATGTCGATCAAGCGCTCGCGGACGAACGTGCCCTCGAAGCGGCCCGGGCCGCGATACGTTCCCGTCGGCGTCTTGTTCGTGAGCACGCAGCGGATCTCGGAGGTGTAGTTCGGAATGCGATAGGGCCCTGGCATGAGCGCGGCGGTCAGCTCGGGCACGACGACGCCGTGGGTGCGGATGTAGGCGCCCATGTCGGCGATGAAATGGTCGACCAGCGCGACGATCCGGCCATCGCGATCGAAGCCGATCTCGGTCTCGTGCCACTGCTGGCGCGAGTGGTTCGTGGCCATCAGGTGCTCGCGGCGGTCCTCGACCCATTGGACGGGCCGGCCCAGTCGCCGCGCCGTCCACGGGACCAGGAAATCCTCGGGGTAGAACTCGCCGCGCACGCCGAAGCCGCCGCCCACCTCGAGCTCGGTGAACTGGATGAGGTGCTCGGGATAGTCGAGGAGATCGGCCAGGACCTGCCGGTTGAAGTGGGGAACCTTGGCCACGCCCCAGAGGCGCAGCACCCCCGTGCCCGGATCGAATTGAGCGGTGAGGCCCCGGGTCTCCATCGGTACGCCGGTGTGGCGCTGGACGGCCAGACGCTCGCTCACACGCGTGTGCGCGTTGGCCAGCGCGGCCGTCCCATCGCCGCGCCTGGTCTCGAGCGTCGTCACGACGTTGCCTCCGATCGCCTCGTGAAGCACCGGAGCGTCGCGCTCGACGGCGCGGCGCGCATCGGCAATGGCCGGCAACGGCTGGTAGTCGACTCCCACGACGTCCAGCGCGTCTTCGGCGAGGTAACGGCTCGTGGCGACGACGAAGGCCACCGGCTCACCCACGTACCGGACCTTGTCGCGAGCGAGCGGCGGCTGCAGGCACGCGACGATGCTCGGCCGTGGCCCCAGGCGTACCGGGATGCGGCCGACGGCGCCGAGGTCATCGGCGGTGATGACGGCCACGACACCGGGAAGCGCGAGCGCGGTTCGCGCGTCAACGGCACCCAGGCGGGCATGAGCATGCGACGAGCGCAGGACGGCTCCGTGGAGCATCCCAGGCAGGCGAAAGTCGGCGGCGTACGTTCCCCGGCCCATCAAGAGCCGGCGGTCTTCGAGACGCCGCACGGAACGCCCGATCGCGGTCATGACTTCACGTGGAAGAGCCGGGCGGCGTTACCGCCCAGGATCGCGGCCTCGGCCGTCTTCGAAAGACCAGCCTCGCGAACGATTCTCAGTGGCTCGGGATCGCCCAGCCAGAACGGGTGATCGCTGCCGAGCAACACGCGATCCGCTCCCGCCACGCCGACGAGGTACGCGAGCGCGGGGGTGAATTGCACGAGCGTGTCGTAGTGGAAGCGGCGCAGATAGGTGCTCGGCAACGATGCGCCGTCGCTCCGCGCCTCGGGCCGCGTCGTGTGGCCGCGGTCGAAGCGGCCGACGTGATACGGCAGGAAGCCACCACCGTGGACCAGCACGACGTCGAGCGAGGGAAATCGGTCGAGGGTGCCGCCCAGGATCAGGCTGCCAGCGGCCAGGGTCGTCTCGAACGGATAGCCGACGAGGTTGTGCAGGTAGTGACGGCCGAAGCGCTCGACGGCTTCGAGGAGGAACGGATGCAGGACGATCGGCGCCGCGAGATCCGCGGCCGCCTTCCAGAATGGATCGAACGCGCTGTCGCCGAGCGGCCGGCCCATCGCGTTGGGGTCGATCATCGCGCCGCGCAGCCCCAACGATCTGACAGCGAAGCTCAGCTCCTCCACGGCGTGCGCGGGTGACTGCAAGGGCACCGTGGCGAGGCCGACGTGGTGGCCGCCGGCCGCGGCCAGCGATGCGGCGAGGCCCTCGTTCTGAGCCCGGCTCCAGGCGGCACCCTGGTCGGGCGGCAGCGAATAACCGGCCACGTCCATGAGCGGCCCGAACACCGCCGCATCGATGCCCTGGGCCTCGAGGAAGGCCATGTGGTGCGGCAGGGTGTACAGCGATTCCAGCAAAGGCCGCGTCGGTGGCTCGGCGCCGACGGCGAGGCGAGGCCGCTCGCCGTCAAGCACGCGGACGCCGAGGCGGTCCGGCGTCGCGCGCGCCGCGTCGATCGCGTGCGGCGAGAGGAAATGAAGATGAACGTCGATGATCATTGCATCGAAGCGTCGGCGACCGGCTCGGGCCGTGGGTGGCGAGGCCTGGGTGCGCGGGGTTTCGTTGGTCTTCCCGATTGATTCAGTCGAAACGTTCTCTGTAGCGCAGCGTGGGAGACCCGCTCGGGCCGTCGGTGGCGAGGCCTGGCTGCGCGGGGCTCCGTTCGTTTTCCCGATTGACTCAGTCGAAACGTTCTCTGTAGCGCAGCGTGGGAGACCCGCTCGGGCCGTGGGTGGCGAGGCCTGGGTGCGCGGGGCTTCGTTCGTTTTCCCAATTGATTTATTCGAATCATCTCGGCCCCCTCATTCATTTCCAGCGAATCAACGCGCGGTCGAGGGCCTGGGCCAGCTGGGACGTGGCAAGCGCGATCAGGAGCACCGAGGCGATGACCGCGTACAGCTCGGCGATCAAGAACGTGTTGCCGTAATAGATCAGGCGCTCGCCGAGACCGACCAGCGAGATGAGCATTTCGCCCACGACCATCCCCTTCACCGCCTGCACCACGCCGAGCCGAAGCCCGAGCATGACGGCCGGCAGCGCCGAAGGTAGATACACTCGGCCGAAGAGCGCCAATTCGCCCGCGCCGAACGACCGAGCCATCTCGACGAGCGAGGGATCGGTGGACCGAACACCGGTCAGCGTGTTCACGACGATGACGAAGAACGAGAACATGAACACCGTCGCTGCCACCACGGTGTCGCGGATGCCGAACAGCGCGATCAGCACCGGGACCAGGGCCGACAGCGGCGCCGACATCAGCGCGTTCACCCAGCCGTCGAGCAGGTGACGCACGGTGGCGAAGCGGCCCATGGCGAGGCCGACGGCGACGCCGAGCACGGCAGCCGGCACGAAGCCCTTGACGAGCGAGACGAGGCTCGACGCCGCCGCGCGCGTGAGCGTCCCGTTGGCGACCAGCTGCCACCACGCCGCCGCGACCGTCGTGACCGGCGGCACGAACATCGACACGTCGAGGCGGCCCAGCGCTTCCCAGACGATGAGGAGCCCGGCGACGGCGATCAGGCCCGTCCGGCCGAGGTCGGACTCGCGAGCGCCGGGCGTCACTGGAGCTTCCTCAAAACCTTCCACAAATCGTCGACGAGGCGCGCGAACTCCGCGGTGGCCCGCACGCCAGCGCCCTCGCGCGGCCGCGGCAGCGGCACGTCGAGCACCTGATGGACGCGTCCCGGACGTGGGCTCAGCACGACGACACGATCGGAGAGATAGATCGCCTCTTCCATGCTGTGGGTGACCAGCACGACGGTCTTTCGCTCCTCGGACCAGAGCTGCAGCAAGTCGTCCTGGAACACACGTCGCGTCTGCTCGTCGATGGACGCGAACGGCTCGTCCATCAGCAGCACCTGAGGGTTCACGGCGAGCGCGCGGGCCAGGCCCACCCGCTGCTGCATCCCACCCGAGAGCTGGGCAGGATAGGCGTGCTCGAAGCCGGCCAGGCCTACCTTGGCGATCATGCCGCGGGCGCGCTCGGCTCGCGCAGCCGCGGGAACCCCTCGCAGCAAGAGGCCGAACTCCGCATTCTTCTGGACGGTCGCCCACGGCAGCAACGCGAAGTCCTGGAACACGACGCTGCACTCGCGCCCTGGCCCCTCGACCGTCCGACCGCCGACGACGACACGACCGCTGTCGGGCGCGACCAGGCCGGCGATCGTCTTCAGCAGCGTCGTCTTGCCACACCCACTCGGGCCGATCAGGCTGAGGAACTCACCGGCCCGCACGCGCACGTGGACGTCGACCAGGGCCTGGACCGTTCCGAAGGCCTTCGAGACACCGTCGACGACGATCTCGACGGGTCGCGGCGCCACGGTCACGTCCGCCACCGGAGCAGCCGGCCTTCCAGCCGCGCAAGCGCGGCGAGCGCGACGCCGGCCAGCAGCAGCGTCCACAGCACGGTGGCGAACATGCGGTCGTGCTCGAACATCGAGCGCGAGGCCATGATCAAGCGGCCGAGGCCGAACGGCGACAGCAGTAGCTCGGCCACGATCAATCCGACGAAGGCGCGCGACAGCGCATAGCGGATCCCGGCCAGGATCATGGGGAGCGCGCTCGGCAGCACGATTCGGACGAAGACCTGCCACCGTGACGCATCGAAGGCGTGGGCCATCTCCAGCAGGCGCGGACGCACGTCGCGGACACCGCCGTAGGCATTCATCGTGACGAACGGAACGCTGAACACGAAGACGATGACCGCCGAGGACAGGATGTTGATGCCGAACGACAGGATCACCAGCGGGATCAGGGCCGCGGTCGGCAGAGCGATCAGGAGATCGAGATAGACGCGCGCGACGCGACCGACCGGCCGCACGACGCCCATGACGAGGCCCAACGGGACGCCGACGGCGATGGCGATCCCGAATCCCAACGCGAGCGATTGGAGACTCGTGGCCGTCGCGCTGAGGATCGCGCCCGAGCGGAGGAGCGCGACGAGCGCGGTCAGCGTGGCCCACGGCGACGGGAAGTTGAAGCTGATCGGTACCCGGGCGGCCCACTCCCACAGCAGGACGAACGCGATCACCGAGGCCGCCCGCAGCGCGACGACCACTAGCGCCTGCCGATGTCCTTCAGCACGGCCTCGAGCGGCGCCGTGTCGAAGAATTGCTCCGGCTTCCACTTGGTCGCGGGCCCGGTCAGATTGCCCGTCGTGACCTGGAACGAGAGATTCTCGACGGCCCCCGGGCCCTTCATCCGGTCCAGGCCGCCGTTGAGATCGAAGATCTTGACCAGCGCGCGCAGCTGACCTTCCAGCTTGGCGTCGTCCACCTCTTTCATCGTCTCGCCGCGCTCTCGCACCCAGAACTTCGGGTCGCGAGCACCCTCGCGGTACGACTGCAGCAGGCGTCGCACCAGCTTCTGGACCAACGCCGGATTCTTCCTCGAGAAGTCGGGGTTCACGACGAGGGAGCTGGACGAGACGGGCTGATTCGTAAAGTCGACCAGGACGTGGAACTTGTTCGGGGCGCGCTCGTTGACGACCTGGGCGGCCGTCAGGTCGAACGCGGCCGCATCGACGGCCCCTCGCAAGAGCGCCTCGGCGCGTGCCGGCGAGCCCTCCGGGATGAACACCACGTTCGGCTGGATACCCGGCTGCGACTTCAGATAGAACTCGAGCAGGGACTGCACTGTCGCCTTGGGCGAATGCGAGGCCAGTCGGACACCGTTGAGCTCCTTGACCGAGCCGATCTCCTTCTTCGCCATCACCACGAACTCGGGGCGCGAGAGCTCCATCACGCCTTTGACCAGCGCCCCCTTCTCCACCGCCGGATAGAAGGGCGCGAATCCGGTCGCCACCTGGCCCTGGCCCTCGATCACGGCAAGCATGACCGCCTCGGGCGATCGCAGATCCTTGACCGTCACCTTGATGCCGTCCTCCCGCTCCAGCAGCCGCAGGCCGACGATCATGGGGAGGTTCACGACCCGCGTCACCGTTGCCAGGAGCGTGATCTCCTCGGCTGCGCGCCCCGTCGGCGGCCCGCCGGCCCACAGCACGATCGTCGCGAGCCCCAGGACGAGCAGTCTCGTCATCGTTCTCATCGCGAGCTCCTCGGTGTCGCGCTCATCGAGCGGGCGGCGGCCGCCGCTGCCGCGACGATGTTCTGATATCCCGTGCAACGACAGAGATTCCCCGAGATCGCCTCGCGAATCTGGGCCTCGGAGGGGTCGGGGCACTCGCGCAAGAAGCAGGTCAACGTCATGAGGAAGCCCGGCGTGCAGAATCCGCACTGCAGTCCGTGGTGCTCGCGAAAGGCTTCCTGGAGCGGATTGAGCGTCTCGCCATCGGCCAGGCCCTCGACGGTCTGGACGTCGCGGCCGTGCGCCTGCGCCGCGAAGAGCAGACACGACCGCACGGCCGCGCCGTCGACGATGATCGTGCACGCGCCGCACACGCCGTGCTCGCAGCCGAGATGGGTTCCGGTCAGCTCGAGATCGTCGCGCAGGAAATCGGCGAGCGTCTTCCGGGCCTCGACCGTCCGCTCGTACACCCGTCCGTTGACGGTGACGCGAATCGCTCGCTCGATCATCGGCTCTCCCCTCGCGCCCGCTCGGCGGCGCGGGCCAGGGCCCGGCGGGTCAGGACACCGGCGACGTCCTTCCGGTACTCGCTGGACGCGTGCAGGTCGCTGTCGGGCCGGAGCCCCTGCGAGACACGGCGGCCGACCTCCTCGATCGCTTGCGGCGAGGGCGGGCCGCCGACGAGCGCCCGCGCGGCGTCACGGGCGAGGACCGGCGTCGGGCCGACACCCGTCAGCGCCACGCTGCAGGCCGTGCACACACCGCGGTCGTCCAACGTCAGCGTCGTCGCCACGCCGACGAGCGCGAAGTCGCCGTGACGACGGCTCACTTCGAGGAAGGCGCTCCCCGTGCGGCGAGGCGTTGCGGGCAGCTTCACCTCGACCAACAACTCGGTGGGCTCGGCCGCCGTCGTCAGGTAGCCGACGAAGAACTGCTCCGCCGTCAGCCGGCGTCGGCCCCGAGCGCTCTGAAGCACGATCTCACCACCGAGCGCCGCCACGACCGCCGGCAGCTCGGCCGCCGGATCGGCGTGGGCCAGGCTACCCCCGAACGTCCCGCGATTCCTGATCTGGACGTGGCCGATCTGAGGCATCGCCTCCGCCAGCAAGGGGCAGCGCTCGCGGATCAGCGTGGACGTCTCGACCGCGCGCTGTCGAGCCATGGCTCCGATCACGAGATGGCCGTCGTCGGCCCGGATCTGGTCGAGGCCGCGGATCTCGTTCAGATCGACGAGATGTGCGGGCCGGACGAGTCGGAAGTTGAGGAGCGGGACGAGACTCTGGCCGCCGGCCAGGACCTTCGCCTCCTCGCCGTGCTGGCCGAGCAGGGCGAGCGCCTCGTCCAGCGACGTGGGGACCAGGTAATCGAACCTTGGTGGCTTCACACGCCTACGCCATGGACGCCAGGCGCCGAAGCAACGCCTCCAGCGCCGGATCGCCGGCGCCCTTCGGTTTCACGCGATCGAACTCGTCGCGCTCCTTCTTGCGCCACAGCGGCGGCTTCGTCGCGTCGATGGCGATCTTCCCCCCGACGCGCATCACGGTCACTTCCGAGCGATCCACGTTGGGCGCCGAGACGTCGAGCGGATGGATGCGCTCGTGGGGCAGCACGATGACGTCCTTCTCGGGATTCACCCGCGTCGACATCGCCCAGAACACCTCGCGCGGATCGTAGATGTCGACGTCTTCGTCCACCGCGATCGCGATCTTCGGGTGGAGGTAGGGGCTCGAGAGCGCGCCCAGCAGCACGGCGCGGGCCTGGCCGTCCCAGCGCGGCGTCATCTGGACGAAGACGGTGAACATCGTCACCCACGGCGGGATGTAGACGTCGTGCACCTCCGTGTGGCCGTGGATCTCGCGCAGGCGCCGGTAGAGGCTCGCTTCCATCGGCACCGAGACCAGGGGCTGATGGTCGGTGAACACGGTCGCCTGCATGTGACGGAAGATGGGATCGCGCCGCCGCGTGATGGCGGTGACCTCGAGGACGGGCGCCGGCCCTTCCGCGCCCTTGCTGTATCCGGTGAACTCGCCGAACGGTCCCTCGGGCTCGCGCACGCCGGGCGGGACGACCCCTTCGATCACCACCTCGGCCTGGGCCGGCACCTCGAGATCGATGGTCTCGCACTTCACGAGCTCGAGCGTCTCGCCGAGCACGCCCGCCCCCATCTCCAGCTCGTCGTAGCCCTCGTGACGCCCGCTGTAGTTGGCGAGGATCTCGTAACCCGGGTGCAGGCCGATGGCGAAGGCCATCGGCGCCGGCAGCCCGCGCTCCTGGTATTTCATCAGGTGCGCCCAGTTGTGGCGGGCCGCCATCCAGAAGCCCATCCTCCGCGGGCCCTTCACCATGGCGCGGATGATCGCCTCGTTGCGGACACCGGTGTCGGGATCGCGCGTGATGGTGATCCCCGAGCCGAGATAGCGACCCGCGTCGCCTTCGGAGTGGATCGGAATCGGAAGCTTCGTGATGTCGGCGTCGTTGCCGAGGAGCTTGACCTCCTTGCACGGCCCGTCGGGAACGACCTTGGATTGCCCGGGCACTCGGGTGAACATCCGGTCGGACAGCTCGCGGACGACGCTCCCGGGCGACGTGCCGAGGGCCAGCGCCTGGCGGGCGCGGTCCTTCACCAGAATGTCGCAGAGCTTCCAGCCCGGGAATCCCCGCAAGCGCTCGAGCAGGATCGGCCGCGGCGCCGCCGAACAGAGAGCGCCCGCCTGCGTGATCGGGTCGACCTCGTCGTCGATGCGGATCAGATCCTTGCCGAGCGCGGTGAGAAAATCGCGGAGGTTCAGCGCCATGGCGGTCTCCTTCTAGGCTTCTCTGAGACTGGCAAGCTTCACGATCGCCGAGCGGAATCGGGGCAAGACGAGGGGAACCACCACGACCGCCACCGCGGTGCTCACGAAAATCGCCGCCAGCGGCCGCTCGAGAAAGATGGCCGCGCTGCCGCGCGAGACGAGCAGGGTCTGGCGGATCGTCTCCTCGGCCATGCGGCCGAGCACGTAGGCGAGCACCAGCGGCATCGGCTCGTAGTCGAACTTCTTCATCAGGTAGCCGAGCGCGCCGAAGATCAGCATGATCACGATGTCCCACACGTTGGCCGAGACCGTGTACACCCCGATCATGCAGAACACGAGGATCAAGGGAAACAGCACGCCGTACGGCACCTTGAGCACCTGAACCCACAGGCCGATCAGCGGCAGGTTCAGCACCAGCAACATGACGTTGCCGATGTACATGCTGGCGATGACGCCCCAGAAGATCTCGGGGTGCTCCTTCACGAGCAGCGGGCCGGGCTGGATGCCGTGCACGAGAAAGGCGCCCAGCAGCACCGCCATCACCACGTTGGCCGGGATGCCCAGCGTGAGAAGCGGAATCATCGATCCGCCGGTGGCCGCGTTGTTCGCCGACTCCGGCGCCGCCACGCCTTCGATCGCGCCGCGGCCGAACCGCTCGGGATGCCGAGCGATCCGCTTCTCGAGCGCGTAGGCGAGGAACGTCGGCACGATCGAGCCGATCCCGGGGAGGATGCCGAGGAAGAACCCGAGGACGGTGCCGCGCGCGATGGGCCCGGCCGAGGCCCGCCACTGCTCGCGGTTCGGCAGGAGGCCCTGGACCCGCGCCTTGAAGATCTCCTGGTGGAAGCCCTTTTCGATGTTGAGAAGTACCTCGGCGACGCCGAAGAGGCCCATGATGATCGGCACGAGGCCGATGCCGTCCATCAGCGTGATCGTCCCGTACGTGAACCGCGGCGTCGCGGTCATCGGATCGAGGCCCACGGTCGCCAGCAAGAGTCCGACCAGCGCCATGGCCACGGCCTTGAGCTTCGAGGCGCCGGCCAGATACGTGACCATCGTGAACCCGAGGAGCAGCAGCCCGAAGATCTCGGGCGGGCCGAAGCGGAGCGCGACCGATGCCAGCGGCGGGCCGAGGAGCATGATGCCCAGCACGCTGGCGGTGCCGGCGATGAACGACCCGAACGCCGCGATCCCCAGCGCGGGCCCGGCCTGGCCCTGTCGCGCCATCTGGTAGCCGTCGAGGCACGTCACCACCGACGCGGCTTCGCCGGGGATGTTGGCCAGGATCGAGGTCGTCGAGCCGCCGTACATCGCCCCATAGTAGATGCCGGCCATCATGATGATCGAGGCCGTCGGCGTCATCGCGTAGGTGACGGGAAAGAGCATCGACATCGTCGCCACCGGGCCGATTCCGGGCAGCACGCCGATCAGCGTCCCGATGAAGACGCCGGCGAAGCACGCGAAGAGGTTCAGAGGCTCAGCGCTGACCGCGAAGCCGTAGCCGATCGCGTGCAGGCCGAGGTCCATGACGCTCAGAATCCCCAGGGGCCGCTCGGGAGCTGGACGTTGAGCCATGTCTTGAACAGCACGTGGCACACGGCCGCGGTCATCGCCGCGATCACGACCGAGGAGGCCCACCGGCGCAGCTCGATCGCCGTGAGCATGACCAGCAGGAAGAGAAACGTGCTCGCGACGAATCCCAGCAGCGGGAGGATGAACGCATAGACCGCCGACGCGGCCAGAGCGAGGACGACCTTGCCGGAGCCGAGACGTTCGCCGGACGCGACGGCGGGCGGCGGCGCCGCGGGGCGCACGAGCAGGAGCGCAATGGCCACCGCACAGAGGCCGAGCGCCAGCCAGAAGGGAAAGAAGCCAGGTCCGGGGTTGCCGGCGCTGCCCAGGGTGAGCCGGCGCGCCTCGAGCGCACCGCCTGATCCAAGGACGAGCAACGTGACGGCAGCCACGCGGTCGCGGCTCATCATCGCTTGCCGATACCCAGCCGGGTCGCGACCTTCTTCACCGCTTCGTACTCCGTCTCGACCACCTTCGCTGTGGCGGAGGGGCCGCGGTAGTCGACGACCATCCCGGCCTTCTCCACGGCGGTCACGACCGACGGCTCCTTCATCGTCTGCTCGAGCGCGTGAGCGAGCGTGTCGACGACGCCCTGAGGCGTCTTCGCCGGGACGAAGAGCGCCATCCAGATGTTCAGCGACGCGTCGGGAAACCCCTTCTCGGCGAGCGTGGGAACGTCGGGAAAGGCCGGCACCCGCTTGGGCGCCGAGGTCGCCAACGCGATCAGGTCGCCCGATTTCATCAACGGTGCGAACGAGTTGAGGCCGCTGGAGGCGATGGTGACGTGGCCGCCCATGATGGCGTTCTTCACCGGTCCCCCGCCCTGGAACGGCACGTGCGTGATGTCGAGCCCGTACGCGTGCTTGAACAGCTCGAACGCGAAAAACGACACGGTGCCGAGCCCGGCCGAGCCGTAGCTGAGCTTGCCCGGATTCTTCCGCACGTACTCGACGAACTCCTCGAGCGTCTTCCACGGGCTCCCCGCCTTGCCGACGAAGACGCTGACGTCCGTCATCGAGGTCCCGATCGCGGCGAAGTCGGTGGGCCGATAGGAGATGTCGGGCTGGGTGGCAGCGACGATCGTCACCGGCGCGTTCGTCGCCGCGAACACCGTGTAGCCGTCGGGCTTCGACTTGGAGACGTAATCGGCGGCAAGGGCCCCGCCACCACCCGACTTGTTGACCAGGACCAGCGGCACGCCCAGCGCGGCCGAGAGCTTGGGCTGGATGATGCGGGCCGCGGTGTCGGCGGGCCCGCCGGGCGGAAACGGGATGATGACTTCGATCGGTCGAGCGGGATACGCCGGCTGCGCCGCCGCCGGAGTTCCCAGCGCGAGCATCAGCACGAGTGTCGCGGTAGCGAGCACGAGATGACTCATGCGATTCCCCCGTCAGACACCGAGATACGAGACGCGCACGTGAGGATTCTCGAGCAGCGCCACACCGGCGTCCTGCATGACCACGCGTCCCTCCTCGAGCACGTAGGCGCGATGGCTGATCGGCAGCGAGAAATGCACGTTCTGCTCGATGAGCAGCACGCTGAGGCCGCGCTCGTTGATCCCGCGAATCGCCTCGATGATCGAGCGCACGAGCGTGGGCTGCAAGCCGAGGGACGGCTCGTCGAGCAGGAGCAGCTCCGGGCAGGCCATCAACGCGCGCCCGATGGCGAGCATCTGCCGCTCGCCGCCGGAGAGCGTGCGGGCGAGCTGCAGCTTCCGCTCGGCCAGACGCGGGAACATGGTGAAGACGTCGCCCATCGTGGCGGCCTCGCGCGGCCGGGCGCGGGGCACGAGCGCGCCCATGCGGAGGTTGTCGACGACGGTCATCTCGGGGAAGACCCGTGCGCCCTCGGGGACCACGGCGATGCCCCGCTGCACGATCTCCTCCGGCTGTCGGCCGTCGATGCGGTCCCCGTTGAAGCGAATCGTCCCCTTGCGCCATGGCACGAGCCCGAGGATCGCCTTGATCACCGTGGTTTTCCCGGCGCCGTTAGGGCCGATCAGGCTCACGACTTCTCCGGCCGCGACCCGGAGGCTCACGCTCCAGAGCACGTGCAGGGCGCCGTACCCGGCATCGACGGCGTCGAGCTCGAGGCAGGCCGCGGCGTCAGGCATACGATTCGCCGAGGTACGCCTTGATCACGGCGGCGTCACGCATCACGTCGGCGGGGCGGCCTTCGGCGATCTTCTCGCCGTAGTTCAACACCACGACCCGGTCGGCGAGCCCCATGATGGCGCGCATGATGTGCTCGGTGACGACGAGGGTCCTTCCGCGCGCGCGCACGTCGCGCAGGAGCCCGACGGCGGCCTCGACCTCCTTCCGGTTCAGTCCCGCCATGTTCTCGTCGAGCAAGATGAGTGATGCTCCGGTGCCCAGGACGCGCGCGAGGTCGGCGCGGCGCCGCTCGGACACCGTCAGCGTCTCCGCCGGCTTCTCGGCCTTGTCGGCCAGCCCCACGAACGCGAGCCACTCCCGAGCCTCACGCCACGACGCCGAGAGCCCGCGGCCGCCACCGTAGAGCGCGGCCACCAGGACGTTCTCGGCCACGGTGAGTCGCGGAAAGAGCTGCGGGATCTGGAACGTCTTCGCGATCCCGAGCCGACACACGGCGTCGGCAGTCATGCCGGCGATCGAGCGGCCACGGTAGCTCACCCGCCCGGCGGTCGGCGTCTCGAGCCCGGCGATCACGTTGAAGAGCGTGCTCTTGCCGGCGCCGTTCGGGCCGATGATGCCCAGGATCTCGCCCTCGGCCAGGGCGAAGTCCACGCCGTTCAGAGCCGTCAACGATCCGAAGCGCTTGGTGACGGCACGCACCTCGAGAAGATTCACGCCGTCGCTTCCCGTCGCCGGCGAACCACCTCGAGGATGCCGGTCAAGCCGGCGGGAGCAAACAGCGAGACGAGGACGATGATCACGCCGATCGCGATCAGGTAGTGATAGACGAAGCGCGTGCCCAGGAACTCCGAAACCAGCGTGAGGAAGGCCGCCCCGACGATCGGGCCAAAGGGCGTACCGAGGCCGCCGAGGAGCGCCATGACGACCATCTGGAACGTGATCGAAGCGCTGAAGACGTCCGCCGCGTTGATGTAGGACAGCCAGTATCCGGCGGTGCCGCCGGTCATCGCCATGACGCAGGCGCTGACGACGTAGACACGGCGCTTGAGACAGTGGATGTCGACGCCGGAGGCCTCGGCCAGCCGATCGTTCTCGGCGATGGCGCGCAGCCCGTAGCCGAATTTGCTGCCGCCGAGCCAGAGCGCGGCCACGGTCACCGCCGTCATGAGCCCCAGCATCACGTAGTAGAACGGGACGTAGCCGGCACTCAACGGCAGCGACACGCCAGCGCTCCCGCCCGTCAGCGGGATCCGCGTCAGCCGGTCCCACGCCAGCGCGAGCTGCTTGGTCGACTCGGCCAGGGCCAGCGTCCCGATCGCAAAGTAGGCGCCGCGCAGACGGAGGGTCGGCGTCCCGACAGCGTAGGCGATCGCGATCGCCATCACGCCCGCCAGCCCGGCGCTCACCAGGAACGGCAGGCCGAGCTTCAGCATGAGCGCCGCCGTCACGAATGCGCCGATGCCGTGATAGACGACCGGCCCCAGATCGACTGCGCCCGCGTACCCCGCGAGTAAATTCCAGCTCCCGGCCAGCGCGGCCCACATGAAGATGACGGTCGCCACGCGGATCGGATAGGGCCCGACACCGATCGGGAGCAGCAGCAAGACGCCGAGCGCGAAGAGCGCGATCCACCGGATCACGTTATTCGAGTCGGCCCTTGCCCATGATCCCCGCCGGCATGAACCGGAGGATCAGGTAGAGCAGGGCGAACGCCACCAGCAATGACAGGCCCGCTTCGAGATAGGTTTCGGTGAGCGCCTGGGCGACGCCGAGGGTGAGCCCGCCCCACACCACGCCGCCGGTGTAACCGAGGCCGCCGAGGACGACCACCGCGAAGGCGAAGAGCGTGTAGGTCAGGCCCATGTTGGGCTCGACCGGCGCATACAGCGCCACGAGCGACCCGGCCACGCCCGACACACCGGCACCCAGCCCGAACGTCACCGCATATACGGCGCGCGGGTTGACGCCGACCATCCGCGCCATCTCGAGGTCCTGCGCGGTCGCGCGGATCATGCGCCCGAGGCGGGTCGAGGCCAGCAGCCACGAGAGCGCCGCCACCATCGCCACGCCGAGCACGCACGCGACCAGGCGAGCGAACGGGACAATCAACGGGCCCACCACGAAGCTGCGCTCGAGGTACGGCGTCCGGAGCAGCCGGTAGTCGGCGCTCCACAGCCGGAGCGCCACGTTGAGCAGGACGAGCGAGATGCCGAAGGTGACGAGGAGCGACAATAACAACGGGCGGCCGAGCGTACGGTTGAGCACGAAGTACTGGAGCGCGTACCCGAGCCCGAAGAGCAGCCCGAACGAGATGGGCAGCGTCAGGAGTGGATCGATCCGATAGAGCGTGGCCAGCCAGTACGTGGCGAAGGCGCCCAGCATCACCAGCTCACCGTGGGCGGCGTTGAGGATGCCGCTCACCCCGAAGATCAGCGAGAGGCCGACCGCCGCCGCCGCGTAGACACCGCCCTGCAGGATGCCATTGATGAGCGTCTGGATCAGGTCGGCGAGGAACGTCACCGGCACCCGCTACTCGAAGATCTCCACCTTCACGGGCGTGCAGTGGTACGCATTGCACGGGGCCAGCACGTCGAGCGGGCAGTTCGAGAAGCCTACGATGCAGTCCATCTCGGCACGGAACTCGATGTAGTCGCCGGGCTTCGAGACCGGCTCGCCGATCACCCACCGATGGCGCGCGCAATCGTGGTGGTAGTTCATGAAGAGGTCCATCGTGTCGGGAATGTCCTCGGGCAGGATCGAGTAGGGCTTCACGGCGGCCGCGATGATCTCGTGACAGCCGTCGCGCGGGCCGAGCCCGTACGACTCGTAGAGGAAGCGATTGCACATGCGGTTGTGCGTGTCGTGGACGCCCTTGGGCTCCGGTGTCTCCTTCACGATCGTCATCATCGGGCGGCAGATCGTGGACATGAGCGTGTCGCCCTCGGTCAGCGCATCGCGCGGCACGTATTCGGCGCCCGGCTTGGGGACGTAGCGTGTGCGCGAGTACGACGTCGAGAGCTTCTCCCGCGGGTTCTCCCGGTTGAAGATGGCCATGTCGACCACCTGCTTGCCCTCGAGATCGGTGACGCGCAGGTGCTGGCCCTTCTTCACGGTCACCGCGAGCCCCCGCTTGGGCGGGATGACCTGCTCGAAGACGGTACGCATGCGGCTCGACGCTCAGCGGGAGCGCCAGGCGGTCAGCGGATAGACGAGCTTCGTCGCCTTGGCGCCGCCGACCTCCGCGGGGTACACCATCACGAACTTGCCGCCCTGGTTCTGCACGGCGATCGGTGGCTTCTGCACGATGCCGCCGTCGGCGCCGAACTTCACGCGGCCGTACAGCGTCTGGATGTCCTGGCGGTGGAGCTGCTCCATCACCGCCTCGCGCTCCTTGTCACCGAGCGGCGGCGCGAGCCCGAGCGTCTCGACGGCCATCTGCTGGGCGACCACACCGGCCGCCCCGGCCGCCTGCACGTAGTCGGCGGCATGGCCGTACTTCTGCTGGATGGCGTCGGCAAACCCCTGAGCCGAGCCGAACACGGGATCCTTGAAGGGGAACGACGGGAGCCATTCGGACGCCGCGATCACGCCCTCGGCGTCCTTCCCGAACTCCTTGACGAACTCGGGCACCGTCGGGCCGTAACTGAAGGCGAACCCCTTGGGCGTAAAGTCCACCTCCTTGGCGGCCTTCATCGCGCGCAGCGCGTTGACGAAGAGCCCGCCCACGAAGACGAGGTCGGGGCTCTGGCGCTTCACCTTGAGCATGATCGAGTTGTAGTCGGTGAGGTCCACGGGGAAGATCTCGAAGTGGACGACCTCGATACCCATCTCGCCCAGGAACTTCTTGAAGCCCTCCGCCGACAGCTTGCCGAAGAGATGGTCGGCGCCGATGACCGCGGCCTTCGTCGGCTTGGGCTGGGCGAGCGAGAAGACCCTGGCCGCCGCCTCCACCTCGTCGAACGTCTTGTTCAGTGTCGCGAACACGTACTTGAAGCCCCGCTCGAAGATCGGGTTGGCGCTGGCCGCGCCCGAGATGTACGGGTACTTGTACTTCTCGGCGACCGCGCTGGCCGCGAACACGACGCTGGAGCCGAAGGCGCCGAGCATGAGGTCGACCTTGTCGGAGGTGGCCAGGCGCTCCACGAGCTGGGCGTTTTTCTGCGGGCTCGACTCGTCGTCGTAGTACGTGAGGCGCACGGGGTAGCCGGTGCCCCTGATCTTGATCCCGCCCGCCCGGTTGACGGTGTCGGCCCAGAGGTCGTAGACCTCCTTCATCAGCGCGGCGTCGCGGCTGAAGATGCCGCTCAACGAGATGGCCACGCCGACCTTGAATTCCTTCCCCTGGCCCTCGGCGCCGCGCGGAGCGATGAAGGAGCCGCCCGCCGTCGTGAGCGCCAGCACGCCGATGAGAACCGCCGCGAACCACCTCGCACCGCCCGATCTGCGTGTCATCGTCTTCTCCCGCTCTCTCGCACGTTCACGCTGGGGGGCATTGGGGGAGCGGCGGCGCTCCCCCCAATCCAGATCAATCGAGCAGCGCCTTGCGCTGACCACCGTCCAGCGTGATGAGCGCGCCGTTCATGAAGCTCGCCCGCTCGGAGGCCACGAAGATGGCCACGTTGGCCACCTCCTCGGGCGTGCAGATCCGGCCGAGCGGGATGCTGCGCTCCGCCCGCTTCTGCGCTTCGTCGACGCTGATCTTGCGGACCTTGGCGATCCCGCCGATCAGATAATCCCACCGCTCGGTGGCCACCGGGCCCGGATTGACGGCGTTGATGCAGATGTTGTACTTGCCGTACTGCTCGGCCAGCGCGACGGTCACGGCGAGATCGGCGGCGTTGGCCGC
>Ga0209266_1000196_pt1 | contig 52118 bp, 46 predicted proteins | sample GraSoiAngelo_132_FD_185889 | JGI IMG/M metagenome (GOLD analysis project Ga0209266, IMG submission 185889) | Grasslands soil microbial communities from the Angelo Coastal Reserve, California, USA - 14_0929_02_40cm (SPAdes) (version 2) | ecosystem: Environmental > Terrestrial > Soil > Grasslands ...
TCGAGAACGGAGGTCGAGCTGCGGAGCTCGGCGTCGACAGCGGTCGCTAGCGCACGAGCCAGCTCGAGACCGACGCGCTCAGCCTGGACCTGTTGGTGCCGCAGCAACAGATAGAATCCGATCGCCGACATCGCGGCAATCGGCACGATGCCGGCGGCGGCGAGCGCGAGGAGTCTCCGGCGCAGGGGAATACCCGGCATTCGCTATGCCCTTAACATGGTGCTTGACGGTCGGTGATGACGAAAGAGGGGAGCGGCCTGAGAAAGGTTTTCCCCTATAGGTTGAGCACCGTCGGCGACACTATCGCACGGTTCTGCAGGGCCGCAAGACCAGGCGTGATCGAAGGTGCTCGACGCACAACGACTCAGATCAACGCGGATCTGCCCGCGTTCTTCAAGGCGTGAGCGCGATGAAGCCTCTACGCCGCGATTGGAAGGGAGGCCTCGCCGGCGGGCGGGAGGGCGGATAGGGCGGCAGCGCCGACGATCCGCCGCTTCGTCGCCGGGCACAGCGGTGCCAGGACGAGATCGTGGAGATCGAGCAACTGCTCGATGGTAAGACGATCCACATTTTCGGCGACATCTTGAAGCCAGGCGCCCGAATCGAGCCGCATGAAATTCCTCCTGGTGCTTTCGATCTGGCCGGCCACCAGGCCAACCGCCAAGAAGCTGAGCAAAGTGCGAGCCAATAGACGGGGGTTTCGGCCCGCTGACGGCGAGGGCGTGTGCAAGAGTTTTCCTACGCGCTGCGCTTGACGCCTCCCGGTCGAGGCCCTACAGTCGCGCCGTCCCACTCGGGGAGGCACAGTGACCGCTCGTGTGATTGGCCGGCGGCTGACCGAGCCCTCGTTCGCCTTCCTGCTCAATGTGCCGGCCCTGCTCGCGATCGTCCTGCTGGTCGGCTATCCGATTGTCTATTCGGCCTGGCTCAGCCTCCATCACTACAATCTGAAGCGCCCGCGCCTCTTCCGCTTCGTCGGACTCGAGAACTATGCCGGGATCCTCCGCTCGGAGGAATTCTGGACCGCGCTCCAGGTGACGCTGCTCTTCACCGCAGTGGGCGTCGCCATCGTCGTCGTCCTCGCCACGCTGATCGCCCTCCTGCTCAACGAATCGTTCCCGGCGCGCGGCCTCGTCAGGACGCTCGTGCTGATACCGTGGGCCATCCCGCCCGTCGTCAACGGCCTGATGTGGCAATGGATCTACGACGCCAAGGTGGGCGCGCTGAACGGGCTCCTCGTGAGCCTCGGCTTGCTCGCGGGATACCGTGGCTGGCTCTCGGACCCGACGAGCGCACTGCTCGCTCTGGTGACGGCGCACGTGTGGAACGCGCTGCCGCTCGCCGTGATCCTGCTGCTGGCCGCCCTTCAGAGCATTCCGGCGGAGCTCTACGACGCGGGCCACGTGGATGGCTCGGCCGGCTGGCGGCTCTTCCGGCACGTCACCTTGCCGTGGCTGGCCCAGCCGCTCCTCGTCGTCCTGATCCTCCAGACCATGCTCGCGGTCCGTGTCTTCGATCTCATCTACGTGCTGACGGCGGGCGGGCCCGGGACGGCGACGACCACGCTGGTCTGGCAAACGTATCTCACGACGTTCGACAGCCTCGACTTCGGCCTCGGCAATGCCTACGCCTATACGGTCAGCCTGATCACCCTGGGGCTCGCGCTCCTCTATTTCCATCTGCTCTACGGCCGAGGGGAATTCGAGGCGTGAAGAGCGGGAAGCGGCGTCGTACGCTGTGGCTCACGGTGGCCGGTGTGCTGGTCGCCGCGTATTTCCTCGCCCCGTTCTCCTGGCTCGTGCTGACGAGCTTCATGCACGAGTCAGACGCCATGGCCGTGCCGCCGCGATGGCTGCCGGACCGGCCCACGCTCGTCAACTACGCCACGTTCGCCGCGCCGGGCGGGACGCGCTCGATCGTGGGAAGCCGCGCCGCCGAGAACACGATGCCGAGCATCGTGAACTCGCTGGTGGCCGCCACCGGCACCGCCGCGTTGAACCTCGCGCTCGGGATCCTGGCCGGCTACAGTTTTGCGCGGCTGCGCTTCCCCGGGCGCCGCACGTTGCTCTTCCTCTATCTCGGCTCACGCATGGTCCCGGGCATCGCGCTCATCGTTCCGCTCTACCTGGTCATCAAGACCCTGGGCCTCCTCGACAGCCTGCTGGCCCTGGTGATGACCTACCTCACGTTCACGCTGCCGTTCACCATCTGGCTGCTCAAGAGCTACTTCCAGGGGATCCCGCGCGAGCTCGAAGAGGCCGCCCTCGTCGATGGCTGCGGCCGCGCCCGCATGATGCTCCGTGTGCTGCTGCCCGCCGCCGCACCCGGCCTCGTCGCGGCCGCGATGTTCGCCTTCATGACCGCCTGGAACGACTATCTGTTCGCCGTGATCCTCACCTCCAGCATGGCTGCCAAGACCGTCCCGGTCATCGTCGCGGGCTTCGCCACCGACGTGACGACCGAGCGGACGCTCATGGCGGCCGGCGGCGTCCTCGCCGTCGTCCCGCCGCTGGTCCTCGCGTTTCTCTTCCAGCGGCTCATCGTCCAGGGGCTCGTCTCGGGCGCGGTCAAGGGATGAGCCCGCCTCGAAAGGAGTCGACCATGTCCCTCGCGATCTCTCGCCGCCGCTTCGTTGCTGCTGGCGCGCTCGGCCTGGCCACCGCCGCCGCTCCCCGCGCGGCCCGCGCCCAGACCGTCGTGCGCTTCTCGGGCTGGGCGTTCGAGCCCCAGGTTGTCGAGGCCAACGTCAAGCGCTTCATGGAGCAGAACCCGGACGTCAAGGTGGAGTACACGCCGCTCGACCTCCAGCTCTACAACGAGAAGATGGTCGCGCTCTTCAACGCCGGGACCCAGCCGGACGCGTACTACGTCCGCGACATCAACCTCGGGGCCTGGGTCGAGGCCGGCTGGGTTCAGCCGATCGACGGTCTCCCGGGACTGGCCGAGCTCGACCGCGACATCTTCCCGTTCAACCGGGAGGCGCTCGCATACAAGGGCAAGCAGTACGGCACGCCCTATTACGGGGACATCTACGTCTACATGTACGACCGGAAGCTCGCGCAGAAGGCCGGCGTCGACAAAGCGCCGGTCACGCTCGAGCAGCTCAAGCAGGCGGCGCTCGCCGTCAAGAAGACGGGCCTGGCCGACTATCCGATCCTCAAGGGATTCAAGACGAACGTGGACGGCCTCAGCGAGTTCTGGTCGATGGTCTTCGCATCCGGCGGCCAGCTCTTCGACGAAGAGCTGACTCCCCTCTATCCGGACAAGGACAAGACCGCGCTCGGCGTCCTCGAGTGGCTGGTCCAGGCCATCCACGACTGGAAGATCCTCGACCCCAAGGGGCTCGAGTTGGACGAGACTCAGGCGCGCGACGTCTTCGTCAACGGCCAGGGCGTGTTCACCTCGAACGTCGGCAACGTGCTGCCGCGCGCGAACAATCCGAAGCTCAGCAAGCGCGCCGGCGACATTGCGGCGACCCGGTTCCCGGGCCTGGCCGACGTGGGCAAGGGCCCGATGGGTTGGACGCGCCTCTACTGCCTGGACGCCAAGACCAAGGTGAAGGACGGCGCGTGGCGCCTCATCTACTACATGGGTGGCAAGGACAAGACCGGAACCTATTACACGGCCAAGGACTGGTACCGGAAGTACGGCGTCGGCTACGCCTTCATGTCGCTCGACCGCGATCCTGAGATGATCAAGGTCCACAAGGACGCCGGCTGGGACCTCGAGGTGCGGAGCCAGCAGTACGCGAAGGCCCAGAGCCGGACGAACGTGAAGGCGCCCTGGTACAACGAGTGGGACCGCTTCACGCAGCAGCAGATCCAGAATGCGCTCATCAAGAAGGCGAGCCCGCGCGACGCCTTGACCGCGTCGGCCAACAAGGCGCGCGACCTCAAGAAGCAGTGGGGCTGAGCGGATCGACACGGCCGTGCTCTTGGGTACGTGGCTCGATCAGCAACTCGTGGCCTTCGCCGTCGTGGCTGGCGTGCTGACGGTCATTCCCGGTGCTGACATGGCTCTCGTCGCGCAGAGCGTGCTCTCGCGCGGTCGGCGCGCCGGATACGTCACGAGCGTCGGAGCCTGCACCGGGCTGTGGGTGCACGCGATGGCGTCAGCGCTTGGTCTTTCCGCCATTCTCATGACGTCGGCGGAACTGTTCTCAGCGGTGAAGGCGGCAGGCGCGCTCTATCTGGTCGTGCTCGGCGTGCTGTCGCTCCGCCGGGCGCTCACTTCGACCCCGGGCGCGCTCGTCGCCACGGCGACGTCACAGGACACGCGGCGAGCATTCGTCCGGGGATTCCTCTCCAACGTCCTCAATCCCAAGGTGGCGCTCTTTTATCTCACGCTCTTGCCGCAGTTCGTCCGGCCGGAGGACAACGTGCTCGCGCGCTCACTCGTGCTCGCGGGTGTGCACGTGGTCATCGGGTTGATCTGGCTCGTCTCGTACGCCTATTTCTTCAGCCGCGTCAGCGACGTTCTCCGACGGCCCCGCATGCCTCGTGCCCTCGAGGGCGTGACGGGAGCGCTGCTCATCGGATTCGGCGGGCGACTGGCGTGCGAGCGCCGCTGAGACGACTCGCGGCTGGCTCCGCGGCGGCTTCACTCCGATCGGCTTCGCTCTGATCGAACTCCGGTGCACACGCGCCGAGCTTCGGCGACGTCAACGGCGGGCTGCGTCGCGATTCGTTCCTGCAGCGCCGGATGCGTGCTCAGCCAGCCGCCACTGCTACCGCCCGATCGCTGCTGGAGCGTTTCCAGCGCATAGCGCAACGACCATTCGGGCTTGCCCGCGTCCCGCAGGATCTTGACCGCGAGCTGATCCGCCTCGGATTCCTGACTGCGGCTATACGCGTTCAGGCCGAGACTGGCCGCGCCCTGCACCAGGTAACCGGCGCCAGGGACGAAGAGTCCGGCCGCCGTCCCCAGCACGGTGCCGACCACGTTCGTCGCGTCCGACGTCCTCGCGATCGTCTCGGGGTGCTTGAGAATGTCGTGAGCGATCTCGTGGGCCGCGATTCCGATGAGCAGACATCGATCGCCCGTCGCGACGACTCCCCGCGTGACGTAGAAGTGATGATTCCCGGCCGCCGCCGCATTCAGGGCGTCGCTCTTGTGAAGCGCCACGTAGACGGTGTGGGGGTCGAGGCCCCCGCTTTGCGCCAGATCGCGGAAGACGGCAGGGACGTCACCCTCGGCGTCGACGACGGGCGTCTTGGCAGCCTTGCGGATCGCCCCCTGGAACTGGGCTTGCTTGGTCGAGGCGCATCCGCCGGCCACGACGACAACGGCGACGGCTCCTGCAAGAACGCCCCACGTCCGCATGCATCGACTATAGAGCAATCCCGGTCGGGGTCGGCGATCACTCCGCCATCGACGTCGACATCACGACGGTGCGCTGGCTGACCAGCGATGACACTTTTGGCAATCGGCGAAGCCGTGACGACACGCATCGGATCATCGTGGACTCGGATCGTCGGCTAAGCCGGCGATCTTTCTAATACTCGCGAATGGCACCCCGTGTGCACCCACCGGCGAACCGACGATGGGCAAGCCGGCCTCTTCTTTTGATGTGCGGTAGTAGGCGAATCACCGAGGGGAGGTGACCTTATGGCTGATAAGCCGAAGGAACAGCCGAAGCCGTGGCAGACCAGGCCAGGCCAGCCGCAGCCGCCCAAGAAGTAACGACGACCTGGTGGGGCGCTCCGGTGATCCTGGCCGGAGCGCCCATCTCAGGAGCGAATCGCGCCCTCCGCCGCAAGCCTCCGCGGACGTGCCGACCGAGCAGCCCGCGTCGTTCGATCGTGTAGCTGGGGATGCAAGGACTGTGAAGCGTTCTCGAGCCGAGTGAGGCTACGCAGCCCTCTTCTTCTTCACGCCGTGAGTCGCCGACAGATGCCGTCCGAGATGAACGGGACGCGCAAAGCGACGAGCGCACCGTGGGCACTTGAGGGTCCGCCGCCGCCGCCCTTTCATCGGAGGTGCCTTTTGCGACGCCCTCGTCACGGTCATGTTGCTCGTGCCAAGACTCCGCGCGATTTCTGTCAGGAATCTGAGCTCGGTCTCCGACGCAGTCTGTCGTGCTTTCAACAATGAACGAAGCATCGCGGCAAGATTGGCTGGCATGAACGCAGGGCTCCTTGGACGTGAGGTAGTTACGGACGCAGTCCATTCATACCGCCGATTGGGGGCTATTTCAATGCGCTACGAGCCCGCGGGCCAATGGGCTAGACACCCCCCGTCACGTCGATGGTCACGCCGGTGACGAAATCGGCGTCGTGCGAGGCCAGGAAGCAGATGACGCGCGCCTGGTCGCGCGCCTCGGCGACGCGACGCAGCGGCGTGCGAGCGATCTCCTCCGCCTGCTCGGCAGCCCGGCGTTGCTCCCAGCGCGGCCGAATGCGTTCGGTAAGGGTGAGGCTGGGCGCAATGGCGTTGACGTTGATGCCGTACGGCCCCAACTCGTGGGCGAGCTTCCGCGTGAAGGCGATGATCCCACCCTTGGCGGCAGCATAGGCGCTACTGCTGCTCGCGCTCAGGCCACGTCCGGCCACCGATGAGATGTTCACGATCTTGCCGCTGCGTTGCCGCTTCATCACCGGCGCTACCGCGTGGCAGAAGAGGAATGTCCCGTCGAGATTGAAGGCAATGAGCCGCTGCCACTCGGCGAGCGTCAATTCGTCGACGGCGGCCCCGGGCTGCGAGATGATCGTGCTCCCGCCGACCGCGTTCACGAGGATGTCGATGCGGCCGTGCTCACGGATCACGCCGTCGGCGACGTCCTGGACATTGGCGGCGTCGAGGGCATCGGCGCGACGCCCATGCGCGCGGCCGCCAGTGTCGCGTATGCCGGCCATCGCCTTGTCGAGCCGTCCCTGATCGGTGTCGACGCCCACCACGATGCCGCCCTCACTGCCGATGATCTCCGCCGTGGCCTTTCCGATCCCGCTCGCTGCTGCCGTGATCACTGCCACCTGATCTCGGAATCTCATCGTCATCTCCTCGCCTGGCGCGACCGTCACCGCGGCTGGCCGACGTCTTATCACAACGCGAGCGGGGCCGCAGGCGCGACGGGGTGGGGCGACCCGGAACCCGGTTGACACCCTCCGTGTGGTGACTACACTCGCGTCACCGGTCGGCTCAGCGTGTGCAGTGCCATGGCCGACCGCAGAATCGACGGAATCGAGATGCCTGACCCCAGCCCACGACGACCGGACACCGACCCGCAACGATACGTCGGCCAGCCGCTCAAACGGTTGGAGGATCCCAAGCTCATCACCGGCGCGGGGCAGTACGTCGAGGACCTCAAGCTTCCCGGGCTGACGTACCTGGCGTTCCTTCGAAGCCCGCATGCTCACGCGCGCGTCACCGCGATTCGGATCGAGGCGGCTCAGAACGCGCCCGGAGTGGTCCGAGTCGTCACCGCGAAGGACCTCGGTCCCCTTCGACCGACGCCGTACATGGTCGTTCTGCCCGGGCTGAAGGCATTTCCGTATCAGTACCTCGCGGACGGAGTCGTCGACTCGACCGGCGTGCCGGTGGCGGCGGTCGTCGCCGAGAGCCCGTCCCTCGCTCGCGACGCGGCCGACCTGATCGAGGTCGAGTACGAATCCTTGCCGGCGGTCTCCGACCCCGAGCGTGCGCTTGGGCCCGGGGCTCCGCTCGTCCATCCCGAATTCGGCACCAATCAGGCATTCAGCTTCCCGATGAAGGGCGGGGACGTGAACGCGGCGTTCGCTCGGGCGGCTCACGTCGCCAGGGTCCGTGTCGAGCACAATCGCCTCGCGGGAGCGCCGATGGAGCCGCGGGGCGTGGTCGCCCGCTACGACGCCGGAACCGGCGAGCTCACGCTCTGGCTGACGACGCAGAACCCGTTCACGACGCGCGCGGACCTCGCCTCGGTGCTCGACTACCCGGAGCACAAGCTTCGTCTGGTCGCCCTCGACGTCGGAGGCGGGTTCGGCGTGAAGGGGCCGCTCTATCGCGAGGAGGTGATCGCCGCCGTTCTCGCGCGGCAGCTCCGGCGACCCGTTCAATGGATGTCCACGCGGAACGAGGACCTGCTCACCACGCACCACGGCCGCGCGACGGTCACCGAGGCCGAGGCTGCAGTGACCAGCGATGGCGAGATCATCGGCCTCAGAGCGAAAGCGATCTTCGATCTCGGCGCCCACCTGCTCTCGCTGTCGATCGTCCCGACCATGTCGAACTCGATCCACGTCCTCGGTCCGTACCGCATCCAGAATGCCGAGCTCCTCAGCGTCGGCGTGTACACGAACACGGGGCCGACGGGTCCCTATCGCGGATCGGGGCGGCCCGTGGGCGTCTACCTCATCGAGCGCGTGATGGACGAGGCCGCTCGGCTCACCGGGCTCGACCCGGTCGAGATTCGCCGTCGCAACTTCATCCCGTCCGACGCGTTCCCGTATCGCACGGCGTTCGGGACTCCCTACGATTCGGGCAACTACGCGAGAGCGCTCGATCGCGCGCTGGAGCTGGCCGACTACGGAGCGCTCCGTCGCCAGCAGGCCGAGAAGCGCCAGCGCGGGGACATCATGGGGATCGGCGTCGCCACCTACGTCGAATCGACCAACGTGCTCGGCTGGGAGAGCGGCGTCGTGCGGGTGGAGCGAACCGGAAAGGTCACCGCGATCACGGGATCGAGCCCGCACGGGCAGGGGCACGAGACGACGTTTGCCCAGATCGTCGCCGATCATCTCGGCGTCGCCTACGAGGACGTGATCGTGCGCCATGGCGACACGCTCGGAGCGCCCCAGGCCATCGGGACGTTCGGAAGCCGGAGCGCCGGGCTCGGCGGCAGCGCGCTCGCGCGGGCCGCGATCGAGATGCGCGAGAAGGGACAACGGCTGGCGGCGAGGCTCCTCGAGGCGAGCCCCAAGGACCTCCAGCCCGTGCGCGGCGGCTTTCAGGTGAAGGGTGTGCCCGAGCGGATGATCGGCTGGAACCGCATCGCCGAATTCGCACATCGAGGCATGGGCCTGCCGCCTGAGGAGACTCCGGGGCTCGAGGCCACGGTGTTCTTTCGACAGGACCTGCCTGCCTTCGCCTTCGGCGCCGGCATCGCCGTGGTGAGCGTGGATCGCGAAACCGGGCGGGTGCGGCTCGAACGTCTGGTCGCGGTGGACGACTGTGGCAACGCGATCAACCCCCTGCTAGTCGACGGCCAGATCGTGGGAGCCCTGGCTCAGGGCATCGGCCAGGCGCTGCTCGAGCACGTCGTGTACGGCGAACAGGGGGAGTTGATCACGGGAACGTTCATGGAATATGCGCTGCCCCGCGCCGACGACATGCCCGCGCTGGTCCTCGATCGCACCGTCACGCCGTCACCGCTGAATCCACTCGGAGCGAAGGGCGTCGGCGAGGGCGGCGCCTGTGTCGCGCCGCCGGCGATCGTGAACGCCGTCGTGGACGCGCTCTCGCCCTTCGGGATTCGTCACGTGGACTCGCCGCTGACGTCCGAGAAGATCTGGCGCGCGATCCACCAGCGCTGACGCCCAGCCACCGACCCACAACGTCCCGACCCGCAACGCGGGTCTATAATCACCGCCGCCGTCTCAGCGAGTCGAGAGGGGAGAGACATGCCGAAGTCGAAGCGCGACATCGTCGCCAACGTCGCCCGTCTCCGCGAGCACATGGATCGCCACCGACTGGCCGCGGTCGTGGCGCGCTCGGGCCAGAACTTCACCTATCTGTCCGGCCTGGCGTATCCGGGGACACTGGCGCGTCATCTCGATCTCCCCAACTCCGTGCGCGGAATCCTGCTCGTGTGGCCGCGGAACGGTGAGCCGGTCGTCGTGCTGAACAAGATCGCCGAAGGCCTCACGCGGCGCGACTCGTGGGTCGAGCGGATCGAGGTGTACGACGCCTACTCGGAGTCGCCGTACCACCGTTTGGCGCAGGTCCTCGAGAGCCTCGGGCTCGGCCGCGAGCGCGTGGGGTTCGAGAAGAACTACGTCAGCGCCGCGCACTGGGACGAGGTGCAGCGCGAGCTACCGCAGATGCAGATGGTCGACTGCGCCGCGATGATGGACGAGGTGCGCTGGGTCAAGACGGAAGGCGAGATCCGCCTGCTGAAGAAGGGCGCCGATCTCCTCGACGACGCGTACCTCGAGGTCTTTCCCACCATTCGACCCGGTGAAACCGAGCGGGCCGTCCACAGCCGGCTCATCGCGAGCTGCCTGCGCCGCGGCGCCAACTGGGCCCACGGCATCCTGAACTCGAGCCGGAACCTGATCCCGTACGCCGGCGAGAGCGACAACACGTGGCAGAAGGGCGACGTCGTGCGCACGGATTACGTCGCGTACGTCGACGGCTACCCCGGCCACCAGTCGCGGAACGCCGTGCTCGGCACGCCGAGCGCCGATCAGCTCCGCGACTATCGCATCACCCGCGAGATCTACGGCCTGACGATCGACCGCTGCCGGCCGGGCGTGTCCGCGGGCGAGGTCTACGAATTCGTCGTGAAGGAGTTCGCCAGGCACGGCTGGTCGTACACGAGCCAGCTCGCCGGCCACGGCGTCGGCTGCTGGTGGCACCAGCAGGAGCCGGTGATCTCGCGCGGCAACAAGTTCGTGCTCGAGGAAGGCATGGTGCTCGCGCTCGAGCCGGCCCGGGAGTACTACCACATCCAGGACATGATCGTGGTGCGTGCGGGCGCGCCGCAGCTCATCTCGGACAAGTTCGCGACCGATCAGATGTTCGTGGTCGGCTAGGAGCGACGACGGGTATGGCCGATACGGGCGACTGGAAGAAGATCGTCGCGGGCATCAGCGACGAGCAGGTCTTGAAGCTCGAGCAAGCCGCCATCCGCATACCGAGCACGACGTTCGAGGAGGGCGCGCTCGCCGATCATCTCGCCAACCGCATGTCCGACATCGGCCTCGACGTCGAGATGATGGAGGTCACCCACTGGGCCAAGCCCGGCAAGACGACGCGCCAGCCGATCGCGCGCCTCCGGGGAACGGGCGGCGGGCCGAGCCTCATGCTGAACGGCCACATGGATCCCGGCGTGGAGATGAGTGGCTGGAGCGTGGATCCGTACGGCGCCAAGTTCGAGGACGGCTGGGTGTGGGGAATGGGCGCCCACGACGACAAGGGCGGCGTCGTGGCCGCCATCTGCGCCGTCGAAGCGATCGTCCGCTCGGGTGTCCGTCTCCGCGGCGACGTCGTCATCTGCCCCGTGGTGGCGCACAAGCTCGGCGGCGCGGGCACGCGCGCGCTCATGAGGAAGGGTGTGCGCACCGACCTCGCCATCAACATGGAGCACTCGGCCAACACCATCGCCAACGTCTGCGTCGGCATCGTCATGGTCCGCATCAAGACGAAGAGCCCGGAGCTGTTCTTCCGGTACAGCCAGGAGGCGAAGGCGCAGTACATGAACCCGATCGAGCAGCAGGCCGAGATCATGCGGCGTGTCGGGCCGAGCCTCGATCCGATCCGACCCGGCGGCTGGCTGCGCTTCACGCCGCACCCCGATCTCCCGGGATTTCCGACGCACACGTTCGACACGATGCACAAGGAGCACTACTACCAGAAGAGCTACACCGGGATGTCGAGCCGCGAGTGCGAGATGATCTTCCAGCTCCGCACGGTGCCGGGCCAGACGCTCGAGACGGTGCGTGACGACGTGCAGCGCCTGCTCGCCGACATCAAGAAGGATCATCCCGCGTTCGACGCCGAGATGACGATTCCCGCCAACGGCATGGAGGATGGGTGGTTCCAGGATCCGATGGAGGTGAAGCCGGATCATCGTCTGGTGACGTCGCTCGCCGAGGGCCAGCGGCTCGCCAGCGGCGCGCCGGCCGTGGTCGGTGGCTGGGGACGCCTCGGCAACGTCGGGGACGGCAACATCCTCATGTCCCACGGCATCCCCACCGTGCAATACGGTGCGGGCGACATCCGGATCTACAAAGAGTGGCCGACGCCGGACGAGCGTGTGCCGCTCCGGGACCTCGTCACCGCCGCGAAAGCAATCGCCTACGCGACGCACCGGCTCTGCGCGTGAGGAGACGACCATGACCACGACCGTCGCGATCCTGCTGCTCCTTCTCACCCCGCTGGTGGCGCACGCCCAGCCGAAGCCCGGGGGCACGATCGTCTTCGCCGCCCGGCAGGACATCGACACGCTCGACCCGCACATCACGAATCGCGCGGCGACGCGCAAGATCCTGATCCAGTTCACGGACACGCTGACGGTGATCAATCCCAAGGACGGCAAGGTCGGGCCGGGCCTCGCCGAGTCCTGGGACGTCGCGCGTGATGGCAAGAGCTACACGTTCAAGCTGCGGAAGAGCGTGAAGTTCCACGACGGCACGGTGTTCGACGCCGCCGCGGTCAAGGCGACGTTCGATCGGATCCAGGAGCCGCTCGGCGCACCCGGCGTCGCCCGCGCCTTCCTCGGGCCCTACGACGGAGCGGACGTCATCGACGCCCAGACCGTCCGGATCCGGTTCAAGCAGCCGTACGCGCCGTTCCTGAGAATGGTCGCGCTCTCGCCGCTCGCGCCCGTCTCGCCGACGGCGGTGCAGAAGATGGGGCAGGACTTCTCTCGTCGCCCCGTCGGCACCGGCCCGTTCATGGTCAAGGAGTGGGTGCCGAAGAGCCACGTGACGCTCGTGCGGAATCCTGACTACGCCTGGCCGCCCGCGTCCGCCGCGCATCGCGGCCCCGCCTATCTCGAAGAGATCACGTGGCGCTTCGTGCCCGAGGCGACCACGCGCACGGCCGTGCTCCAGACCGGCGAGGCGAACGTCGCCGAGGACCTTTCGTACGCCGACGTGGCCGCGCTCGAGCGCAATCCGGACCTCCGGATCCTGCGCGGCGTCCCCGCGGGCACGCCGTGGACGATCTTTCCCAACGTTCAGCGCTTCCCGACGAACGATCCGGCGGTGCGCAGGGCGCTCCATTACGCGATCAACAAGGACGCGATCGTGAAGGTCGTCTTCCACGGCCAGAGCCACGCCTCGGGCTCGCTGATCCAACCGCCCACGCCGGGCTACGTGGCCGTGGCGAAGGAACTCTTCCCGTACGATCCCGGGCGCGCCCGCAAGATCCTCGACGACGCCGGCTGGAAACCGGGGAGCGACGGCATCCGGGTGAAGGACGGCAAGCGGCTGGAGATCCTCTGGATCTTCGGCACCAACAACGGCTACGAGGAGATGGCGCCGCTCGTCCAGGGCATGGCGCGCGAGGTGGGCATCGACGTCCAGTTGCGCGAGCAGCCCCGCGTGCAGATGTACGAGGCGTGGCGCAAGGGCGAGCACGGGATCGGTGAGCTGAACTGGTGGTTCCCCGATCCCTCGATCCTCGCCACGAACTTCCACACGAGCCGGCTGCAGGCCTTCAACCCGCCGCGGCTGTCCGATCCCGAGGTCGACAAGCTGCTCGACCAGGCCGGCATGGCGGTGGAAGAGGGCCCGCGGATGGAGCTCTACAAGAGGGCCCAGCGCGTGCTGCTCGAAATGGGCGCCGGCATCCCGCTCGTCGATCAGGTGACGGTCGTGGGCGTCCGCAAGGACGTCGCGGGCTATGCGTTCAACGTGGTGACGTTCCCGGTCCTCTACGACGTCAGCCTGACGAGGTAGCGCTCGCTGCTCACGTTCATCCGGCGCCGCGTGTTGCTCTCGGTGCCGGTGGTCGTCGGCGTGTCGGTGGTCGTCTTCTCGATCATCCACGTGCTCCCCGGCGACCCCGTCCTCGCGATCCTGAGCGGCGCCAACGCCACTCCCGAGCAGGAGCGAGCGCTGCGCGCGCAGCTCCGGCTCGACGATCCGCTCGTCGTGCAATACGTGCGATTTCTCGGCCGCGCCCTCGTCGGGGACTTCGGGCGCTCGATCTTCTCGGGACGGCCGGTCATCGAGGAGATCGGCGACCAGCTTCCGAGCACACTCGAGCTCGCCGGCACGGCGATCGTCATCGCCGTCGTCGTCGGGGTCGCGCTGGGCCTCCTCGCGGCGGTCCGGCACGACACCTGGATCGATCGTGCCGCGATGCTGGTCGCCCTCGGCGGTGTGTCGATGCCGAGCTTCTGGCTCGGCCTGCTGCTGATCTTGATCTTCTCGCTGCAGCTCGGCTGGCTGCCCGCGACCGGCCAGGGCGGCCTGAGTCGCCTGATCCTGCCCGCGGCCACCATCGGGCTCAACTACTCGGCGGTCATCGCGCGCCTCGTCCGCTCGAGCCTGCTCGACGTGCTGAACAACAATTACATCTCGACGGCGCGGGCCAAGGGCCTGTCGGAGTGGGGCGTCACGCTGAAGCACGCGCTCGGCAACGCGCTGATTCCCGTCACCACGATCATCGGCGTCCAGCTCGGCAACCTGCTCGCCGGCACGATCATCGTGGAGACGGTCTTCTCGCGCCGGGGCATGGGCCGGCTCGCCGTGACGGCCGTGCTCGACAAGGACTATCCGCTCATCCAGGGCGTCGTGCTCGTGAGCGCCCTCGGCTACGTGCTCACCAATCTCCTGGTGGACGTCTCGTACTCGGCCCTGGATCCACGCATTCGCCACCGGGACGTCGCCGAGGCGTGATGCTGGCCCGCTTGCTGCGCCGGCGCAAGACCGCCCTGGTCGGCGCCATCGTCCTTGCCGTCATCGGGCTGGCGGCACTCTTCGCGCCGGCGCTGGTGCCCTACGATCCGCTCCAGGTGAAGCCGGCCGAGGCGTTGTCGCCGCCGACGCTGCGCCATCCCTTCGGCACCGATCAGTACGGCCGCGACATCCTCAGTCGCGCGATCATGGGCGCTCGCCTCTCGCTGCTCACCGGCCTGGGCGCCGTCGCGGTTGCGCTCGTCGCGGGCGTGGTCGTCGGCCTCTCCTGCGGCGTGATCGGCGGCTGGACCGATCTCCTCGTCATGCGCCTCGTCGACATCATGATGGCGTTCCCCGGCACCCTCATGGCGCTCGTCGTCGTCGCCGTGCTCGGGCAGGGCACGATGAACGTCATGCTGGCCGTGGGCGTGTCCCTGGTCCCGACGTTCGTGCGGCTCGTGCGCGGTGACGTGCTCTCCGTGAGGGAAAACGTCTACGTCGAGGCGGCGCGGGCGCTCGGCTGCTGGCCGACCCGCGTGGCCGTTCAGCACGTGCTGCCCAACGTCGTGGCGCCGATCATCGTGCTCTCCACGGTGGCCATCGCCTGGTCGATCATCCTCGGCGCGTCGCTGAGCTTCCTGGGCCTCGGCCCGCGCCCTCCGATCCCCGAGTGGGGCATCGACCTGAGCAACGGCAGGAATTACCTGTTGCGCGCGTGGTGGATCTCGTCCGTGCCTGGCTTCTGCATCATGCTGACGGTCGTCGCCGTCAACCTGGTCGGCGATGCGCTGCGCGACGAGCTCGACCCGCGGCTTCGGGCGCTCGCGAACCTATGACTTCCATCGCCGTCGACGAGCGGCGTCGGTGCTAGACTCCGGCGCCATGACCGACGCGCGCCGTCCTCTCGATGGCATCCGGGTGCTCGAACTGGCTCAGGTGGTGGCCGGCCCGTTCTGCGGCACGCTCATGGCCGAGTTCGGCGCCGAGGTGATCAAGACCGAGATGCCGGGCCGCGGCGACGACCTGCGGCGCCTCGGCCCGTCGGAGGGCGACTGCTCGTACTGGTTCGCCGTGGACAACCGCAACAAGAAGCTCATGACGCTCGATCTCCACGCCGCGAAGGGACAGGACATCGTGCGCCGGCTCGTCGCCCACTGCGACGTCGTCCTCGAGAACTTCCGCCCCGGCGTGCTCGAGCGCTGGGGTCTCGGCTGGGAGGCGCTCCACGCGATCAACCCGCGTCTGGTGATGGCGCGGATCACCGCCTTCGGCCAGACGGGGCCGCTCAACCAGGGCCCGGGCTACGCCGCGATCGCCTCGGCCTTCGGCGGCACCTGGTACGTCAACGGCCATGCCGATCGGCCGCCGGCGCGGCCGACGCCGGTGTATCCCGACTACATGACGGGGTTGTTCACGGCGTTCGGCGTGCTGGCCGCGTTGCGCCACCGCGACGCGACCGGCGAAGGCCAGTGGATCGACGCCGCGCTCTACGAATCGGCGTTTCGGGTCATGGAGTACACGACCACGCTCTACGGCCGCCAGCACGTCGTCCGCGAGCGCGGTGAGCTCCAGCACGCGGGCTGGCCGGGCGGCGCGTTTCGGACGCTCGACGAGAAGTGGATCGTCTTCACGGCGCCGGCGCAGCACCTGTTCGAGCGGCTCTGCGCGATGATCGGCCAGCCCGACCTTCCTCGCGATCCGCGGTTCGCCAGCGCGACGGAGCGGCCGAAGCACATCGGCGTGATCGTCGACCTCATGCGGCAGTGGTTCGCGGCGCGACCGGCCGCGAAGGCACTGGCCGAGCTCACGGGTCACGACATCCCGCACTCGCCGATCATGAGCATGGCCGACATCTTCGCCGACCCGCACTATCGCGCGCGGGGAACGATCATCGACGTCCCCGCCGAGGGTATGGGCACGCTGCCGCAGCCAACCGTCGTGCCGCGACTCTCACGCACGCCCGGGCGGGTGACGCACGCCGGAGCGAGGCTCGGTCGTCACACCGACGAGATCCTGTCCGGGCTGCTCGGTTTGACGGACGGCGAGATCGCGACGTTGCACGCCGAGGGTGTTGTCTAGTCTGCGCGGGATCGTCGCGTCCGGAGTGGGTCAGGGCGCGTACTTCATGAGCCTGGCGTGGGTGCGGAGCGCCGTCCACCGATCGCTCGGCTTCGAGCCGTACCCGGGTACGCTCAACGTCCGACTCGCGGATCCCGACATGCGCTCGCGCTGGCGGGAAGTCTCGAAGCAGCGCGCGCTGCTCCTGACTCCGCCACCTCCCGAAACGTGTGGCGGGCGGCTCGTCTCGATCACGTTGCCCCAAGGCGTCGCGGCGGCCGTCATCGTTCCCGATGTCACCAGGTACGGCGACGACGTGCTGGAGGTGATCTCGGCGATGCACCTCAGGAGTAGGCTCGGACTCGAGGACGGCGCTGTCCTGGAGCTGACGGTCACGCAGTGACGTACGCGGGGGGCTACTCGCGGCGCAGCACCGGCAGCGGCTTTTCTCCGAGCAGACGCCACGTGGCGAGGCTCCCGACCGCGAGCGCCACGGCCGTGGGCACGGCCAGACCGAGCGCCAGCGCCAGCGGCGCGAGCACCCAGGGAGCGTCGAGCACGAACCTGAGCACGGCCCAGGCCAGCACCGCCGCGAGCACGCTTCCGCCCACGCCGGCGGCCAGGCCGAGGCACGCGTACTCGACGGCGAAGACCCGGGCGACCGTGCTGCGCGTGGCGCCGAGCGTCCTCAAGATCACCGATTCAACCAGGCGCTGATAGCGGCTCGCGCCGAGCGCGCCGGCCATCACGACGAGCCCGGCGGAGATGGCGAAGAGCGCCATCGTCCTGACCGCCACCGCCATCTGATCGAGCACACGCCCGAGCCGTTCCAGGACGTCACGCAGCGGGATGGCGGTCACGTTGGGAAGCGCCTGCACGACCGCGTCCTGCACGGCGGCCTCGGCGTTCGGCGCGACTCGCGCGGTGGCCACGTAGCTCGTGGGCGCGCCGTCGAGCGTGCCCGGCGAGAGGATGACGAAGAAGTTCGTCGTGAGGCTCTGCCAGTCGACCTGACGCAAGCTCGTCACCCGCGCCTCCAGTCTCACGCCCTGAACGTCGAACGCGATGGAGCTGCCGACGGCGAGCCCGAGGTGGCGGGCCGCGGCTTCCTCTACGGACGCCTCGTGAGCGGCCGTCGCACCATCGCTCCACCAGTGACCGACGGTGACGACGTTTCCCGCGGGCAGCGCCGACGCCGCGGTGAGGACGTAGTCGCGCGTGAAGTATCCGATCCCGTCGTCACCTCGGCCGCGCCGCTGCTCGACGAGGGCGCGGGTGATCGCGTGCCCATCCAGCGCCGCGAGCCGGGCCCGCACGACCGGCGTGACGGCGGGCGTGACGCCAGAGACGTCACGGACGATGCTCTCGAAGCGCTCGCGCTGCCCGGGCTGGATGTCGACGAAGAAGAACGACGGCGCCTCGCGACGGCGCTCGAGATCGAGTTGCTGGCCGAGGCTCGCCTCGAGCAGCCCCACGGCCACCAGCAGCATGACGCCGATGCCGAGCGCGACGACCACGCCGACGCCGTGGCCGCCGGGACGGGCAAGATTCGCCAGTCCCTGACGCAAGGCGAGCGAAGGAAACCGGGGCCGTCGTCGACCGAGCCAGGCGAGGGCGCGCGCGAGCAGCGCCAGCACAAGCAGGGCGGCAGCGACGGCGCCCAGGAAGATCCCACCGACGGTGAGCGAGACGGCCTGCCAGAGGACGAGGGCGCCGGCCCCGGCCACGAGCGGGAGCGCCGCCAGCCATCGCCGTGTCGGCCAGGGAGTATTCCCCTCGACGTCGCGACGAAAGAGCAACGACGGCGACGCGGCTCGCACCTCGCCGAGCGGCCAGAGCGCGATGAGCATCGTCAACCCCGTGCCGATCGCCACGCCACGGAGAAGCCCCCACGCCTCGAGTCGAGTTTCGAGGGCGAGCGGCACGAGGCCCGACAGGAGCGAGCCCACGAGCGGGGCCAGGGCCACGCCGAGAAGGGCGCCGGCGAGGCTGCCGACGAGACCGAGCCCAGCGGCCTGGACGAGATAGGCGGCGAGCAGGAGCCGCGACGTCGCTCCCAGGCATTTGAGGATCGCGATCGTGTCACGCTTGCGCGCCACGAACGCCCGAACCGCCGCGGCGACGCCGACTCCACCCACCAGCAGGCTGGCCATCCCGACGAGGCCGAGGTAGCTGGTGAGCTGACTGTAGAAGCGGCGCCAGCCGGGCCGGCCCTCGTCGAAAGCGCTCACTCGAACGGACGGATCGGAAATCACGCCGGCGAGCTGGGCTCGCACGGCGGATGCCTCCAGAGCGTCCGGCAGCCGCAACAAGGTGCGGTGATTCACGCGGCTGCCGAGCCGGATCAGGCCGGCGCGGTCGAGCGTCGGTCCCGCCACGAGGAGCCGAGGCCCGAATGAGATGATCCGTCCTGCGCGGTCGGGCTCGTTCAGGATCACGCCCCGAATCACCAGCATCACGTCGCCGACGAGGACGCTGTCACCGATGGCCACGCCGAGCCGTGCCAGCGCCGTCTCGTCGGCCAACGCTCCGTCGCCGGCCAAGAGCTCGCCGAGAGGACGGGCCGGGCGCGTCTCGAGTCGGCCATACAACGGATAGCCTTCGCCGACGGCTTTCAGCTCGACCAGGAGCGTCGACGGCCGCCGGGGATGACGGGCCATCGCGGCCAGCTCGCGCACGCGCGCGATCGTCGCGCCGCGGGCGACCAAGCTCGCCAGAGCGGCCTCCGTCTCCGTATCGAGCGGGCGCGGAGAACGAAGCTCCACGTCGCCCCCGATCAGGCTCTTGCCCTCGCGGGCCAGCGCCCGGTCGAGGTTGCCGGCGAAGCCGGTGACGGCCACCAGTGCCGTCACGCCCAGCGCGACGCAGACGACGAGGACGACGAGGTGACGCCAGCCCGCGCGCGTTTCGCGCCAGGCGAGGCGAAGGACGAGCGCGATCATGCCGCGCCGACGACGCGCCCGTCGCGCAGCGCGACGATCCGCTGACCACGTGCGGCCAGCGCCTCGTCGTGGGTCACGAGCACGAGCGTGCTCCCGTGCTCCCGATTGAGTGCGAGCAGCAGCTCGATGATCTGCGCGCCCGTGGCCGAGTCGAGATTGCCCGTCGGCTCGTCGGCCAGGACGAGCGGCGGCCGCAACGCAAGCGCGCGGGCGATGGCCACGCGCTGCTGCTCACCGCCGGAGAGCTGGCTCGGATAGTGATCCGCGCGGCCGACGAGGCCCACGGTGTCGAGGAGCTCACGGGCTCGCTCGAGGCGGTGCGGCCGGCCCGCCAGCTCGAGCGGCATCGCGACGTTCTCGATGGCCGTGAGCGTGGGGATCAGGTGATAGGACTGGAACACGAAGCCGACTCGGTCCCGCCGCAAACGTGCGAGCCGGTTCTCGTCGAGGGTGGTGATCTCGACACCGTCGAGCACGATGGAGCCGGCCGTGGGCCGGTCGAGCCCGGCGATGAGGCCGAGCAGCGTGGACTTGCCGCTGCCCGACGGGCCGGTGACGGCCACCGTCTCACGCGCGGCGACGTCGAGGTTCACACCATCGAGAATCGCGACCTCGCGCCCGCCGCTCCGCAGCCGCATCACGAGGTCGCGCACCTGGAGGATCATCCGACCCATACTACACTTGGCTCGTGAGGCCGCTTCGCACCCGCCGCACCGTCTGCGTGCTCGCCCTCGTGCTCGCGCTGGTGACGATTCCCGTTCACGAGGCGATCGGCGCCGAGCGCGTGATCGTGGCGCTCGGCGACAGCCTCACGGCGGGCCTGGGCGTCGCGCCCGACGAGGCGTGGCCGGCGCGGCTCGAAGCCCAGCTCCATCGGGCCGGCTCCGAGTATCGAGTCGTGAACGCCGGCGTGAGTGGCGACACGAGCGCCGGTGGGCTGGCCCGGCTCGACTGGGTGCTGCGCAACGACCCCGAGATCGTCATCGTGGCGCTCGGCGCGAACGATGGCCTCCGCGGTCAACGGGTCAGCGCGCTGCGCGCCAATCTCCTGGCGATCGTCGAGCGCCTCAAGAAGCGCAACGTGAAGGTCTTGCTGGCGGGCATGCGGTTGCCGCCCAATTACGGTGCGGCCTACACGGGCGACTTCGCCGCGGTGTTCGTTGACGTCGCGCGGCGGACCAGCGTGCCGCTCGTTCCCTTCCTTCTCGACGGCGTGGCGGCCAACGCGAGCCTCAACCTGGCCGACGGCATCCATCCCAACGCCGCCGGGCATCGGATCATCGCCGAGCGCCTGTGGCCGTATCTTCGGCCGTTGCTGACGGCGGCGCGTTGAGGACCGCCTCACGTGGAGCGCCGTCGACGTGAAGCGCTGGATCACGAGGCCTACTGCCCAGAGATGCGACCGTCCACGGCGTCAGCGTAGCCATGTGATCGATCTCTTCCAGTTGTCGGATGGCGTCGGCTCGGGGCAGGACCTCGAGCACAAGCGGCGTGAACGCCCCGTTGGCGCGTGGCTGATCGACCCAGCGTGGGCGATAGCCTACCGCCACGACGAGAACGCCATCGAGCGATGAACCTCTCCCGGTGCCGGCAAGCCACGGAAACCACCAGATTACCAATCCCGAACGGCCCGGTACGGTGAGGGCAGAATCGCCGAAGTCGAGCGTCCCTTGGCGCCGCTTCACGGCCACTTCGACGTGACTACCCAGATCAACCAACAGCTCCTTCGGAGGTAAACTGCAGCGGGTGGCCTGGGACCCGCGAATCTCCCAGCATCGCCAAGCGATGCGCGGACGCCGCGTCGCACGCAGTCGCCCTGGCGCGGGCAGCGGGGCACAACGCCCAGGGGTCGCCAGAATGACTGCAGCTGACGTGTCGGGACCAAGTTCGAAGTCTGCGCGTGCGATCAACACCGGCGCCATCAACGACGACCTCTTCGGATTGTCACGGTAATGTCGCTGAACGAGCTGATCCGCCGAATCCCGAAGGCGGAGCTGCACATTCACATCGAAGGCTCTCTCGAGCCCGAGCTGATGTTCGAGATCGCGCGGCGCAACGGGATAACGCTTCGCTACCGATCGGTCGATGCGCTGCGGCGGGCTTATCAGTTCACCGATCTGCAGTCCTTCCTCGACATTTACTACGAAGGGGCCGCCGTCCTGCGTCGGGAGCGTGACTTCAACGAGATGACCCTGGCCTATCTACGAAGGGCGGCCACCGACAACGTCCGCCACGCCGAGATCTTCTTCGACCCGCAGACGCACACCGGGCGGGGGATCGCGTTCGCCACCGTGATCGACGGCATTTCGGCGGCTCTGCGCGCCGGTCCGATCTCCAGCCGCCTGATCCTCTGCTTTCTGCGGCATCTCAGTGCGGAGTCCGCCATGCAGACGCTCGAGGCGGCGCTGCCATACAGAGATCGGATCGTGGCGGTGGGCCTCGATTCGGCGGAGGCCGGCAATCCGCCGTCGAAGTTCGCGGCCGTCTTCGCGCGCGCACGTCAGGAAGGATTCCTGACCGTCGCGCATGCCGGAGAAGAGGCGGGCCCGTCGTACATCGGCGAAGCGCTCGCGCTGTTGCGCGTTTCCCGCATCGACCACGGCGTGCGGTGCTTCGAGGATCCAGCACTGGTCGATGATCTGGTGGCCCGGCGCATTCCGCTCACGGTCTGTCCGCTGTCGAATGTGAAGCTGGGGATCTTCCGCTCGATACAGGATCATCCTCTGCGCACGATGCTGCAGCGAGGAATCGTGGCGACCGTCAACTCCGACGATCCCGCCTATTTCGGCGGATACGTCGTCGACAACTATCTAGCGGTCGCCTCCGCCCTCGGGTTGCAGGAAGCGGAAGTGCGAACGCTGGCCCGCAACTCCTTCGAAGCCAGCTTCCTGCCCGACGAGGAGAAGAAGGCCTACCTTCGGGACGTCGAGCGAGCATGAGCGCTCCGCTTGACGCGGGCGGGAGATTCTCTCTAGGCTCCCGGCGAGGAGGAGCCAAGCGATGCCTGTGACACGACCGACCGTTGCTCAAGTCCGTGCGCTCGCCGACGATCTCGGGTTCACACTCTCCGATGCCGACGCCCAGTCGTTCCTGGGGCTGATGGCCGGCAGCTTCGCGGCGTACGACGCCGTCGCTGCGATGCCCGACCACGTTCCCGCCGTGAGATATCCGCGCACACCCGGCTACCGGCCGGAAGGCGCCGAGAACCGCTACAACGCGTGGTACGTGAAGACGACCGTGAAGGGCACGCAGACCGGCAAGCTCGCGGGGAAGACCATCGTCCTCAAGGACAACGTCTGCCTGGCCGGCGTGCCGATGATGAACGGAGCCTCGACGCTCGAGGGCTACGTCCCGGACGTCGATGCCACGATCGTCACGCGCATGCTCGATGCCGGAGGAACCATCGTCGGCAAGGCCCACTGCGAGTACTTCTGCTTCTCGGGGGGCAGCCACACCTGCGCCGCGGGCCCCGTGCACAATCCGCGCAAGCCCGGCTACTCGGCCGGAGGCTCGTCATCGGGCTCGGCCGCGCTCGTGGCCGCCGGCGAAGTGGACATGGCGATCGGCGGCGATCAGGGCGGCTCGATCCGCATTCCGGCGTCGTATTGCGGCATCTACGGCATGAAGCCCACGCACGGCCTCGTGCCCTACACGGGCATCATGCCGATCGAGCTGACGCTCGACCACGCCGGGCCGATGACCGCGACCGTGGCCGACAATGCACTGCTGCTCGAGGTGCTCGCCGGCGCCGACGGCCTCGATCCTCGTCAGTACGCGCCGAGGACCGCGCCCTACACCGAGGCGCTCGGGCGGGGCGTCGACGGCCTCAGGATCGGCGTCGTCAAGGAAGGCTTCGGACATCACAACTCGGAGAAGGACGTCGACGCCAGCGTGCGGAGCGCCGCCGCCGTCTTCGGCAAGCTCGGGGCCAAGGTCGGCGAAGTCTCCGTGCCGATGCACGCGATGGGGCCGGCCATCTGGTCGCCGATCGCGCTCGAGGGCGCCACCGAGCTGATGATGAAGGGCAACGGCTTCGGCACGAACTGGCGGGGCCTCTACGTCACGAGCCTGATCGACGCCCACTCGGCCTGGCGCCACCGCGCCGACGAGCTCTCGGACACGCTCAAGCTGTCGATGCTGCTCGGCCACTACTTCGTCAAGCACCATCGCGGCCACTTCTACGCCAAGGCACAGAATCTGAGCCGTAAGCTCCGCGACGCCTACGATGCCGCGCTCGCCGACTTCGATGTGCTCGTGATGCCGACGCTACCGCTCAAGGCCACGCCGCTGCCGCCGGCCGATGCGCCGCGCGAGGTCTCCATCCAGCGCGCGTTCGAGATGATCAGCAATACCGCCCCGTTCGACGCGACCGGACATCCGGCCATGAGCGTGCCGTGTGGCCAGTCCGACGGCCTCCCGATCGGGTTGATGCTGATCGGCAAGCACTGGGAGGAGAGCACCATCTATCGCGCCGCCCACGCCTTCGAGCAGGCGGGACCAGTTTGAGTGGGGGCCCCGACATGGCCCCCACGCCCCCAACCCGCTCGGAGCGCGCCAGCAGAGCTGGTGCGCTCCTCGGTCATACGTCGCGTGGGGGACATTTGAGTGGGGGCCCCGACATGGCCCCACACCCCCAACCCGCTCGGACGCGCGCCAGCAGAGCCGGTGCGCTCCTCGGTCATACGTCGCGTGGGGGACATTTGAGTGGGGGCCCCGACATGGCCCCCACACCCCCAATCGCTCGGCAGCACGCCGGCAAAGCCGGCGCGCTCCTCGGTCAACGGCTCGCGCTCGGCGCCGGCGCGACGTCGACGAAGCACGTGTTGAACGGGGCCGCGCCCGCGGGTGACGCGCGGTCGGCGATCAGCACGTTGGAGCATCCGCGCGTGTCCTGACCCGACGCGTCCGGCGTGAACCAGGCGCCTTCCTTGATCGAGACCACACCGGGCGCGATGCGGTCCGTCACTCGCGCGGGCAGGACGGTGGCGCCGCGATCGTTGAAGACGCGCACGGGCTGACCGTCGGTGATCCGGCGCGCGGCCGCGTCGGCCGGGTGGATCCACACGTCGTCGCGGTCGGCCCGCCTGAGGATCGGCTGGTTGTCGTGGATCGAGTGTGTCCGCGCCCGCGACTTCGGGGTGACCAGGCGCAGGGGATGACGCTGGTCGGCGTGACGCGGATCGGCGTCGTCCGGGATCCACGTCGGGATCGGCGGGATCGTGCCGAGGCCACACGGGTCGGGATTCGCCGCCAGCGTCATCGAGTAGATCTCGATCTTGCCCGAGGGCGTCGAGAACGGATGGCGCTCGGGGTCGCGGATCTCCTTCGCGAAGGCCACGGCATCTTCCGGCGCCGGCAATCGCGCCAGGCCGTGCTCGCGAAACGCGTCGAAGTCGTCGATGGCGTCCCGCGTCAGGTCGCGGAGCCACTCCTCCTCGCTCTTCTCGCTGTAGCCCTGCACGCCCAGACGGACGGCGAGATCGGCGCAGATGTCGAGGTCGTTCCTGCACTCGCCGATCGGCTCGATCGCCTTCTTCATGAAGATCGCGTAGTGGCCCGCGCCCGCCCACGGCGTGTGGACGTCGTTGCGCTCCCAGAACGTGGTGGCGGGGAGCACGACGTCGGCGTAGCGCGCGGTCGGCGTCATGAAGTGGTCGTGGACCACCATGAACTCGAGGCGCCCGGCGGCCGCGATCGTCTTACCGACGTTCGGGAGCTGGTTGAAGAGGTCGCCCGCGGCCGAGTAGATCATCTTGACGTCGGCGGGGTAGCCGCCGGCGCGGCCGCGCTCGAGGAGATCGGCGAGGAGCGGCGACGCCACGCGCGCTTCGGCCGGGTTCGCTCCGACGGGCAGCGAGCGGATGCCGTAGCGTCCCGTCGCGCCGTTGCTCGTTCCCGAGTTGCCGCCGGGAACGCCGACGTTGCCGGTCATCGCCGCCAGCGCGTACGCCGCGCGGTGGAACTGCTCTCCGTGGACCGTGCGCCCGGGAGCGTACCCGCAGTGGAGCGCCGCGGGCTTCGTCGTCCCGAACTCGATCGCCAGTCTCCGGATAGTCTCCGCCGGAACGCCCGTGATGGCCGACGCCCATTCGGGGGTCTTCCTGATCCCATCGGCCTCGCCCATCAGATACGAGCGGTACGAAGCGCCACGCGGCGCCCCCGGGGGCAGGTGAGCGTCGTCGAAGCCGAGCACGTGGCGATCGAGATAGGCCTGGTCCTGCAAGCCCTCGCTCGCGATCACGTAGGCCATGGCGATGAGCGCCGCAGCGTCGGTCGAGGGACGGATGAAGACGTGCTCGTCGGCCAGTTCGTGGCTGGACCGCGTCAGCCGCGGGTCAACGCAGACGATGCGCACGCCCTGCTTCTTCGCCCACTTGAGGTACTGGAGCGTGCCCGTTCCGAAGGTTCCGTCGGCGGGGCTCCAGCCCCACATGACGATCAGCCGCGAGTTGACGTAGTCGATCGGCTCGCGGCCGGCGCTCTTGTAGTCAGCCTTCGCACCGTAGGTGATGCCCACCGCGAAGACCTCGGCTTGCGACGAGATGTTCGTCCACAGTTCCGTGCAGCCGCCGAACATGTGGAGCAGGCGCTGGACGGTGGCGCGGCTGTGGAGCATGGAGAGGCTGCCCGTGCGCGAGCAGTCGAGGATCGCCGCCGGCCCGTAGGTGTCGCGCACGCGCAGCATCTGGCGAGCGACCTCGTCGAGCGCCTCGTCCCACCCGATGCGCTCGAACTCGCCGGAGCCCCGCGAGCCCACGCGCCGTAGCGGATGGAGCAGGCGATCGGGATGATGGACGCGCTCCATCTGGCCGAAGCCACGCACGCAGGCGTGGAGCGGCGGCATCTCGGGCGTCCACTTCCTGGGATCGGTGCTGATCTTGACGATGCGGCCGTCGCGGACGTGGGCATTGACCACGCAGCGGCCGCCGCAATTGTGGCCACACGTGCTGGTGACGACGGTCTCGCCGGGCTTCGGGGCCACCCGCGGTGACTCGTAGACGGTGCGGGCGCCGACCCGGGGAGCCATGATGGCGACTACGATAGCATCGATCCGCGGCTGACAGAGCGGCCGTCGCGCTCAGAGCTTCATGTGGGGATCGAGCCAGTCCCGCAGCGCGTTGCCCACGAGATTGATCGCCAGCGTGGTGACGAAGATCGCGAGCCCCGGGAAGGCCGCGATCCACCACGAGTTGAGCATGTACACGCGGCCCTCCCCGAGCATGTTTCCCCACGCCGGGGTCGGCGGCTGGACACCGAGGCCCAGGAAGGACAGGAACGACTCGAGGATGATCACGCGCGCCACCTGCAGCGTCGCGATGACGACGATCAGCGACACCAGGTTCGGCAGGATCTGGCGGAAGATGATGCGTGGATGGCTCATCCCCAGCGCGCGGCCGGCCATGATGAACTCGCGCTCGCGAATCGCCAGGGTCTCGGCGCGGACGACCCGGGCGTAGAGCGGCAGGTCGGCGATGCCGAGCACGATGATCATGTTGAGGAGGCTCGGCCCCAGCACCGCGATGACCGCGAGAGCGAGCAGCACGAACGGGAAGGTGAGCATGACGTTGACGAGCGTCATGATCGTCCAGTCCACGCGCGCGTGGAAGTAGCCGGCGGCGAGGCCCAGCAACACGCCGATGCTGGAGGAGACCAGTACCGCCGCCACCCCGATGACCAGCGAGACCCGGCCGCCGTAGATCGTCCGAGAGAACAGATCGCGGCCCACCTGATCGGTGCCGAGCAGGTGCGCCGTCGTGCCGCCCGCCATCCACACGGGCGGGCTCAGCCGGTGCTGGATATCCACGGTGAGGGGGTTGTCGGGAGCGAGCCACGGCGCGAACACGGCGCTGCCGACGATCACGAGCAAGACGGCGGCGGCCGCCACGCCCCACTTGAAGCGCCACAGGCGTCGTAACGTGATCCGGCGTATTCGCGAGCGCGAGGCGGGGGTCTCTCGAGCCTCGAGGGCCACCTTGGCCGCGACGCTGGCCATCTTCACGCGCCGATCCGGATGCGGGGATCGATGAGGCCGACGATCAGGTCCACCAGGAAGTTGACGCTCACGATGATGAGCGCGAGGAGGATGACTGCGCACTGGACGACCGGGAAGTCCTGATTGCGGATCGAGTCGACGGTGAGCGTGGCCACGCCCGGCCACGCGAACACGGTCTCGGTGACGATGGCGCCGCCCAGCAGCTGACCGAACTGAAGACCGAGCACAGTGATGACGGGAATGCAGGCGTTGCGGAACGCGTGCTTGACGACGACCGTGCGCTCGCCAACGCCCTTGGCCCGAGCCGTCCGGATGTACTCCGTGTTCATGATCTCGATGACGCCGGAGCGAACGAGCCGCATCGTGATCGGCGCCAGGAAGGCGCCCAGGGTGAAGGCGGGCATCAGGAAGTGCTGCCAGGTGCCGTAGCCGGACGCCGGCAGCGTCTTCAGACGGACCGCGAAGATGATGATCAGCATGATGCCGAGCCAGAAGATCGGCATGGCCTGGCCCGCCACCGCGATCGCGGTGCAGCAGTTGTCCACGAACGAGTGGCGCTTGAGCGCGGCGAGGATCCCCAGCGGGAGCGCGATGAGGAGCGCGGCGACCAGGCCGGCCGCCGTGAGATAGAGCGTGGGCGGCATCCGCTGCAGGACCAGGTTGAAGGCCGGTGTGTCCGTGTACCAGGATTTCCCGAAATCGCCTAACACGGCGCGGCTCGCGAACTTCCAGTACTGCACGTACACCGGCTGATCGAGCCCGAGCAGCTTGTGGTACCGCTCGTACTCTTCCTTGCCCGCGTTCTGGGGCAGGAGCAGCAGGACCGGGTCGCCGATCACGTGGAGGATCGCGAACGCCAGCATCGAGATGCCGACGATGACGACGACGAGCTGGACGATCTGGTGAGCGGCGTAGCGCTTCATGGCCGGCCGGCGCCGAGCGCCCCACCCTCTGCTCTTCGTCGCCGGCGGGCAGAGGGCGGGGCGCCGTGCACTCCGATTACTTCTTCCGCGGGGTCACGAGGAACATGCGGTCGACCTCGTCGGGCGGCGCCTGGTACTCGACCCGGTTCGAGATGCCCCACACGCCGCGCAGCCCCCACTTGAAGAGGTAGGCCGCGTCGTCGTAGATCAGCTTCTGCGCTTTGACGTAGATGTCCGCGCGCTTCTTCTGATCGAGCGTCGAGCGGCCCTGGACGATGAGGTCATCCATCGCCGGGTTGCAGTAATAGCTGTACGTCTCCTTGCACTTGAAGATGTCGTGCAGGATCGCGTCGGCGTCGAAGACCGAGTAGTAGCCCCACGAGAAGCTGAACATGGGGCCGCCCTTGTTGTCCTTGACGCGGGCGACGAACACCGTGTTGTCGCCGATGTAGTTCTGCTTCACGCGGAAGCCCGCCTTCGTGAGATCGGCCACGATCGCCTCGTCGGTCTGCAACAATCCAGGCTCGACGGTCGGCGGCCCCTGGTTGTACGTGATGTCCACGCCATTGGGGTAGCCGGCCTCGCCGAGCAGTTTCTTGGCCGCGGCGAGGTCCTGCTTGTACGGCTTGAGGCCGGGGTCGAAGCCGAACGCCATTGGATTGACGGCGGTGGCCACGCGGTCACCCAGGCCGTTGAGCACGTGCTTGATGATGCCGTCCATGTTGGTCGCCAGGTTGGCGGCCTGACGGACGCGGCGATCCGTGAAGGGATTCGGTCCGCTGCGCCCGGCCTGGTCGAGCTGAAGGAACGCCGTGCGGAGAATCGGCGAGCTCGCCGTCCGCGCCTGCCCGGACTTGTTGATGACGTCCATCTGGTCGGGCGGGACGGCCTTGATGACGTCGACGCCTCCCGAGACCAGCTCGGCGATCTGGGTGGCCTGCTCGGGGATGATCCGGATGCGCACGTACTTGTAGTAGGGCTTGGCGCCCCAGTAGTCGTCGTTGCGCACGAGCAGGTGCTCGTGCTTCCGGTCCCACTTCACGAGCTTGTAGGGACCGGTCCCGACCGGATGCTCCTGCATCCACTCGTGACCCTTGTCTTTGATGACCTTCTCCGAGCTCATGACCAGGGCGGTGAGGCGCTCGACGAACAGCGGGTAGGGGCCGTCGGTGTTGATGCGCACCGTGTAGTCGTCGAGGACCTCGACGCTCTTGATCTTGGCGTGATTGCCCCGCGCGGTCATCTTCCTGGCGGGATCGAGGACGCGCTCGAAGGTGGCCTTGACGTCGCGCGCGGTGAACGGGCTGCCGTCGTGGAACTTCACGCCCTGGCGAAGCTTCAGCTCCCAGGTCGTGTCGTCCAGGGCCTTCCATGACACGGCCAGGTTGGGCACCACACGCCGGGTCTTGAGGTCACGCACGGCAAGGTGGTCGAAGACGTGATAACCGAGGATGATGGCTTCCCGCAGCACCGAGTTGGGCGGGTCCCAGCTGTCCACGTCGGACTGGAGCGCGTAGACGAGGGTGTCGTCCTTGGTCTGTGCCTCCGCCCCGGGCAGTGAGCTCGAGGCCAGCAGGAGGAAGAGAGCGGATCCGATGGCGATGGTGCGCCGCATAGCGGTCTCCTTTGTCGTCGCGCTCCGCTCGCGCTCAGTCGGAGGGAGAGGTTCGCTCACAAGGTGGGTGGAACAATATCCGCGCGGGGTGAGGGCCGTCAAGACGGCCCGGTCAGGGGTGCGGTGTGATCGAGAGTCCGCGACTACGTCTCCGCCGGCTGCGCCCCTCCGACGAGCGAGACTTGATCGCGCTCGACAGCGATCCCGAGGTGATGAGGTACGTGGGGAGCCCGGCCGGACCGAGGTCTTTCGAGGAGACGGCGGACCGGGTGAGGCTCAGGATCGCCGAAGACCAGGGGCCACTCGGGTTCTGGGTCGTGGAGAGCCGGGCCGACGGTGGCTTCCGTGGGCTCTGCGCATTGATCCGGATGCCGAGCGGCGACGACGTCGAGCTGGCGTATCGACTCACCCGGTCGAGCTGGGGACAGGGCCTCGCCACCGAGGCCGCCAACGCGCTCCTCGACTACGCGCTCGGTGTCGTCGCGCTCCCGAGGATCGTGGCCGTGACGTATCCGGAGAATCGCGCGTCGCAGCGCGTGCTCGAGAAGCTCGGCTTCCTGCCGCGTGGCCTCATCGATTACAAGGGCGTGCAGGTGGCGTCCTACGTCGTTACGCGCGCGACGCGGAACGCGAGCGGCCCGCGATGACTCAGGCCGCCCGCACCCTTCCCACCGACGCTCGTGGGCCCGAGGGCGTGCGGTGGGCCGACGGCGTGCGCTGGGCCGTCACCGAAGCGGTCACGCTGGCGTCGTGGTGGCGAAAGCCGCGAGACGATGCAACGACCTTCAGCAAGCGGTCTGCCGTGGTCTCCCCTGATCGGTAGCGGATGAGCAGCGACTGCGCCGAACGACGGCAGGCCTCGACGCCGCGCTGCTGCCGAAGCACCATCTCGAGGGCCGCGGTGTCCGCGTGGGCGGCCACCCGAACGCGCAACCGGCCGGGGACGTTGTGCAACACCACGGTCCGCGCCGTGTCATCGTCGTCATGTGGGCAGGAGGGTGCAAGTGCGCGGCCAGCGACCTGGCGATGCCGGGTCGCGGCCTGGGCGGTTCGACCGGGAGAAATTGATCAGCGAAGCGCGGATCGAGGCGTTGCGCTTCGGGCCGGGCCTGCTACCAGCGGCCGCGACCTCCGCCTCCACCTCCGCCGCGATTCCCGCCATATCCGCCCCGGCTCGAATCGCGCCGCCCTTCGGTCTTGGGCTTCGCCACTTCGACCTTGATGGATCGGCCGTCGAGGTCGCGTCCGTTGAGATGAGCGACCGCGTTCTGCGCCTGCTCGTTCGACTCCATCTCGACGAAACCGAAGCCTTTCGACCGACCACTGAACTGGTCGGTGACGACGGTTGCCGAGACAACCGTGCCCGACTGGGTGAAGAACTCACGAAGTCCGTCGCTGGTGGTGTTGAAGCTGAGGCCGCCGACGAAGAGTTTCTGCGCCATGGAAGTCACCTGCAGGACTTTCCGCTTTTGCGTGCGCGTCTCAGAAGCGCGGAAGGAACTGCGAGACGGCGTCTGGTGAGGGGGGCTCGAAGGTGAGCCGGTGTCCGGACCAGACAGGCAGAGTATACGCCAGGCGTAGAGCCGCGGTGTCAAGCGCGAGCTCCGTACGTTCACGGATGACCCGGATGATCGGCCACCTTTTCAGGACTACCGGAGACGCCGGCCCAAACGATACTCGGGTCTGAGTAACCCCAACGCACAATGCGACACGGGCTCTGAAGCGTACTGAACCTTGACAGGCCCGTTGTCCCCATTGATCTTGGCTTCAAGGACCTTGAGCTCCAGCCGGGGGAGCACCTGTGTGGTCTCTACGCCGGAGCTCGGCAACGCGACGAGATCTGCTGCCGTTCCTCCGCGCGCGGAGAGCCTTCGAAAGTCAAAGGCGGCGGGCTTCGACGCTCACGTCCTGAAGCCGGCGACGGTGGAGGAGCTCACCGGTCTCCTCGCCCGGCGGAGCCGCCCGGGCTCGGATTACCGGTAGCCGCGCTGGCCGGGGACCGGGGAGCGACGGGGGCGAAGCTCCTGCTTCAATGCGAGCTGCCACGTGGCGTCCACGGCGCCCGAGCGCTCGACGGTGATGGTGCGGCTCGTCGACTCCTCGGTGCCTTGCAGCCTCGGATGCCAGACGCGGACGACATAGCGTCCGGGCGGCAGGTTTTCAAGCCGGACCTTGCCGTCGGTGCCCGTCTTTCCGAAGTACGGCGTCTCGGTGACGTAGATGTGGGCGATCATCCAGTCGTGGATGTTGCAGCCGATGGTCACGACGCCTTTCCGATCGAACACGACCGGCGTCGCCGGCGTCCCCGCGTAGAGAGGCAACTCGAAGGTCTTGGCCGGCGAGAACGAATACACGTGGTGACGGATGTTGTCCTTGTTGGGGAAGTTGACCTGGGAGCCGACGACGATGGGCTTCACGTAGGGGACGAACTCCTTGTCGACCTGGTCCACGGCCTCGCGACCGGCTCTGACCGGTGCCGCCGCCGTCTGGCCCTCCGGAACGGCCACCACCACGGCGTCCTCGACCGGGTGATTGGCCGGATCGTTCACGAGGGCGTGGATTTCGCCCGCTTGGGCGACGCGCGCCGGACCGGCCATTGCGCACACCGTTGCCATCGCGGCCGCCAGTCCAACGACGAGTCTCGTCATGGGCTCCTCAGTAGCGGTAGAGGAAGCCCACGCGGATGATGTTGTCGTGATACGTGATGTCGCCGCGGGCGTCGCCGATCACGTGGCTGTATTCGACGTTCGCCGACGAATGTTCACCGATCGCGACGCTCAGTCCCACGGTGAGCGTGTGGACGAAGGCGTCGATCCGGTAGGCGAAGAAGCCCTTCCCGAAGGCCGGGTCGGCCGACACCGCAGTCGACGCGAGGAAGATGGGAAGATTCTGCTGGGTCGTCGAAGCGACTTCTCCGATGCGGAGTGAATAGCCGCCGAGGAATGAGATCCGCTCGTTGAACAGGAAATTGCCCCGCAGCGCGAGGGTGTGGCCCGACAGGTCGAAGACGTCACCGGGGATCCCGGGCGCCACCGGGAAGTCGTGGTCGGCCAGGCGGCGGTCGTAGATGTAATCGGCGCTGAAGTCCCACCGCTCGCCGAATCGCTTCCCGGCCCCCACGCCCAGACGGTAGATCCAGCTATCGCGAAGGTCGCTGTCGTACTGCTGGCGCGCGATCGAGCCCCAGGCGCGCGCCCATGGCGCTTCCGCACCCAGGCCGAACTTCCTCCGCAGCGTCGCGGTCAGGCCGAGCGCGACGTTGTCCAACCGGGTGTAGCGCTCGTAGAGTTTTCCGCTGACGTCGCCGGTGAGGGAGAACACGGTGCTGGTGTCGAGCTGGAAGGCCGGCCCAGCGGACAGCGACGTGCTGAGCGCCGAATCGCTGTTGATGTCCCGCTTGAACTTGCCGAGGCCGACGTTGTCTTCCCAGATCGCGTTGGCGTCGGCATCGAGGATCCAAAAAGCGCCCGCCACGTCGGCTCGACCCACGAGGCACGCGGCGACCACGAGGGTGACCAGAATCTTCACGGTACTTGGTCGCCCACCCCACTACCATACCTATCATGGCCATGGTTGGATCACGAAAGCATTAGGGCGTGGCCTTTCGGTCGTTTCAAACTCGTATCGTCGTTTCGTTCCTGATCCTGATCACCCTGGTTCAGGTGGGGACGGTGATCGCGGTCTATTCCGCGATTCAGCGCAGCGCCCGCACCCACGTCAAGGGAGAGCTGGTCACGGCCGCCAAGGTCGTTACCCGCCTGTTCGACGCCCGGAACCAGCGCCTGGTCGAAGCCGCCCGGATCTTGTTGTCGGCCGATTTCGCCTTCAAGCAGGTCGTGGCGCTCGGGGACCGCAACACGCTGCTGTCCGCCATGGACAACCATCGGACCCGCATGGGCGCCGACCTCATGATGGTCGTGTCCCTCGACGGGAGCCGGGTGATCGACACTCTGCATCGCGACGGGGCGGCGGGAGGAGGGCGGCTGGTCGGGGTGACGAGGCTCGTCGACGCGGCCCGCCAGGCCGGGGAGACGGCCGATTTCATGATCGTAGACGACCATCCCTACCAGGTCGTGATCGTGCCGCTGCTCGCCCCGGTGCCGATCGCGTGGATCGGCATGGGATTCCAGATCGACGGAGCTCTCGCTCAGGAGCTGGCCAAGACCACCTCGGCCCAGGTGTCGTTCGTGCGGGCTCAGGACGATCGCCGCTGGGCCGGCATCGCGTCGACGCTTTCGCCGGCGGCCCAGCAGTCGTTGCTCGACACGCTGTCCAGGGACGCGGCCGGCGGCCGCCCGCGGGTCGCGTTCGAGCTGTCCGACAGCGATGTCGAGACGCTCGTGGTGCCGCTGCCATCGTCCATCGGCGCCGGCATCCACGTGGCACTGCAGCGGTCACTTGCCGACGCGATGGCGCCGTACCAGCGCCTGCGCACGATCCTGCTCGGTCTGTTCGTGGTGACCGCCTGTGTCTCGATCGTGGGCGGCGCCTGGATCGCCCGCGGTGTCAGCCGGCCGGTCCGGCAGCTCGCCGACGCCGCCCGGCAGATCGAGGCCGGGGCCTACCAGGGCGTCGCGCTCAATCAGCAGGACGAGCTGGGCGCTCTCGCTGCGACGTTCAACCGGATGACGAGCGCGGTGGCCGAGCGCGAGGAACGGCTGCGGGAGAGCGAGGAGCGATTCCGCGCGATGACCGAGTCCGCGGTCGACGCCGTGGTCACCGCCGGGAGCAACGGAACGATCGTGTCGTGGAATCGGGGCGCGCAGACGATCTTCGGGTACGGCCCGCACGAGGTGCTGGGGACGACCCTCGATCGCTTGATCCCCGAGCGCTACCGCCAGGCGCCGCCCGGAGGGCTCGTGGCGATGGCGTCGACGGATGCGGGAAACGTGACGCCGGCGCCGATCGAGTTCCACGGCGTCCGAAAGGACGGACGCGAGTTCCCGATCGAGCTTTCGCTGGCGACGTGGAAGACCCGGCACGGAACGTTCCTGACCGCGATCATCCGCGACGTGACCGAGCGCACCCAGCTCGAGGCGCAGTTCCGTCAGGCGCAGAAGATGGAGAGCATCGGGCGGCTGGCCGGAGGGGTGGCCCACGACTTCAACAACCTGCTCACCGTCATCGGCGGCCAGACTGAGCTCGTGCGGATGCGCTTGCCTGCAGACGACCCACTGCGCGAGCGGGTCGGCGTGGTCCAGGACGCGGCGGCGCGGGCCGCCGACCTCACCAAGCAGTTGCTGGCCTTCAGTCGCAAGCAGGTCCTCGAGCCCAAGATCCTCGACCTCAACACGGTGGTGGAGGGCGTGGCGCCGATGCTCCGGCGCCTCATCGGCGAGGACATCGAGCTGCTCACCCGGTTGGGGCCGGGGCTGGGACACGTGGAGGCCGATCCGGGCCAGATCACCCAGATCATCGTGAACCTGGCGGTGAACGCCCGCGACGCCATGCCCGGCGGAGGGCGGCTCACGATCGAGACGGACAACGTCGATCTCGACGAGACGTACGCCGATCGGCGTGCTCCTGATGTCCGGCCCGGGCCCTTCATCATGCTGGCTGTCGGCGACACCGGAATCGGAATGGACGAGGAGATCCAGTCCCACGTCTTCGAGCCGTTCTTCACCACCAAGGAATCGGGCAAGGGCACCGGCCTCGGTCTCGCCACCGTGTACGGCATCGTGAAGCAGAGCAATGGCCATGTCGGGGTGTACAGCGAGCCGGGGAAGGGGACGACGTTCAAGATCTATCTCCCGCGAGTGGCGCAGCCGGCCGACGCCCTGGCGCCGGATGCGGGAGTGATGCCCGGCGGAGGGTCCGAGACGATTCTGCTCGTCGAGGACGATGACCGCGTTCGCGCGCTGGCCTGCGAGGTGCTTGGCGAGCACGGCTACACGGTGCTCGAGGCCCGGCATGGCTCCGACGCGCTGGACATCTCACAGCGCTATCACGGTGCGATCCAGCTCCTCCTGACCGACGTGGTCATGCCCGGCATGGGTGGGCGGGAGTTGGCCGGCCGGCTTCGGCGCGACCGGCCGCAGATGAAGATCCTCTACATGTCCGGCTACACGGCCGACACGATCGCTCACCACGGCGTGCTGGACGAGGGCGAGGCGTTTCTGTCGAAGCCCGTGCTGCCCAGGATGCTCGCGTCGAAGGTGCGGGAGACGATCGATGGACCCCGCGGGGGCACGCCGTCGTGAGCGTTCGCGCACTCGTGGCCGTGGGCCTCGTGCTTGGCCTCGGCCTGGCGGCTCCGGCGCCTGGCGACGAGATCGAGCTGGGGTCGATCCGCATCGAGACGCCCGAGGGTGATCTCCGCGGCCGCGAGTTCCACCGCGGCATCATGGCCGGACTGCTGGTCATGCGGGACAAGAGCCCGTACCTGGCCCAGCTCCTCCGGGCCGCGCAGGATGCGCCGTTTCCGATCGTCCTGCATCCGCTCATGGAGGATCGCGCGATGTCCCTGCACAACGATCCCTATCGTCCCTACGCCCGGGTGGGCGGCTCGCGCGTCCTCGGGCGCGACGGCACGATCGGCTATCCGGCTGCGGTGTACCTGACGCTCGCCAACGTGAATCCCTACTGGTCGGAGTCCAAGCGGGGGATGCTGGCGCACGAGCTCGTCCACGCGGTCGACCTCGTGTACGGCCGCTCGCACCCCGAGCGCCTCGTCCGGGAGCGGCGCGCCTCGTTCATGGAGAACGTCTGGCGTGACGTGCACGGCTGGAGGCTCACCGAGCAGTACTTCGACGGCAAGCTGCCCGCGTTCGAGACGCTCGAGTATCAGCGCGCCAAGAGCCGTGGCGCGATCGCTCGGTGCGTCCAGATGCTCCTCAGCACCAGCGCGTTCGACTGTCCCTGAGGCCGCGGCCGCGTCTCATGCGCTCTTGAATTCGCTCCACGCCTGCACCCACTCGTTCAGGTTCTCGGGCAGCTCCTGGATGAAGAGCTTGCTGACCAGGCCGGGGATGTCGTCGAGCTGCATCTCCTTGATCTCGGCCGGCGTGAGGTTCTTCAGGTGCACCGTCGTCGTCATCCGGTAGCCGTAGTCCCTCGTCATGGCCACGGCGAACTTCTCGTCGAGGACCCAATCGAGGAAGGCGTGACAGGCCGGAAGCACCTTCGTGTCCTTCGAGATGATGTAGGAGGAGAACCAGGCGATGGCCCGCTCCTTCGGCATTCCGTAGCGGATGTCCATGCCTTCCTTGCGGAGCGAGGCGACCATGGGCAGCCAGCCCCACAGCGCCCAGACTTCCTCGCTGCGCAGGAGGTTAACGGCTTCCGCATAGGTGGACCAGAGCTGACGGAAGTGTTGCTTCTTGCTGATGAGGAACTTCTTGCAGTCCTCGAGCTGCGCCTTCGTGAGCCGGTTGGGATTGTAGCCGAGGAAGAGCGCGACCGGCTGAATGCTCGAGAGCGCATCGTCCCGCAGTGAGAGCCGGCCCTTGTAGCGGTCGTCCCACAGCCGTCCCCACGTGTCGCCGCCGTCGGGCATGTGCTTGGCGTTGTAGACGACGGAGTCGTACCCCCAATAGTAGGGCAGGGCGTAGAGCTTGCCGTCGAGCATGGCCCACTCCGGGCTCTTGAACTGCTCGAACATGCGCCCGTAGTTCTTGAGCCGGCTCGTGTCGATGGGCTGGATCCACTTCCGCTGGGCGAGCGGACGCACGAACGGCTGCTGGATGTGGAGCAGGTCCTGCTGCGGAGAAAGCACGCCCGCGTTCATCTTGGCGAACGTCTCGGTGTGCGCCACGTTGAACGTCACCCGGATGTCGAGGTCGAGGTCCTTCCGCGCCTCGTTGATGTCCTTGTCCCGTCCGGCCACGGCGACGGTGAACAGGCGGAGCGGCCCGGCCAGCGCGCCGAAGGCCGGCCCGTCCATGAACGTGCTCGCACTCGCGGTCGCCGCTGCCGTCATCGCCAGGAAGTCGCGCCGTCTCATGATGGCTCTCCTCTCAGGAGGCTGCTTTCACTTCGGCCCACGCCTCGACGTACTTGTCCAGACGGTCGGGCAGCAGATAGGTGTAGCTGTTGCGCACCAGCTCCGGGATGTTGTCGAGCCCGATCTGCTTGATGCGCTCGGGCGGCAACAGCGTGAGCTGCCGGCTCGAGCCCATGCGGTAATCGAAATCGTTGGTCATCGACATCGTGAACGGATCGCTCAGGCAGTAGTTGAGGAACGCCCACACCGTCGGCTGGACCTGGGTGTCCTTCGACACGATGTAGTTGGTGAACCACATGATCGGCTTCTCCTTGGGGAAGGCGTAGCTCATGCGCAGGCCTTCCTTGCGGAGTGACGTGGCCATGGGCAACCAGCCCCACAGCGCATGGACTTCCTCCGAGCGGAGCAGGTTGACCGCCTCGGCGTAGGTCGTCCACATCGTGCGGATGTTCTTCTTCTTCGCGATGAGGAACTTCTTCACCTCGGCGAGGTCCGTCTCGCTGAGGTTGTTCGGGTCGCGGAACTTCTGCATGTAGAGCGCGGCGGTGAGGATCATCTGGAGCGGATCGTCGCGCCACGCCACCCGGCCACGGGAGGCATCCTCGAAGAGGACGCCCCAGCTGTCGACCTTGGGCAGGTGCTTCTCGTTGTAGACGACCGAGTCGTAGCCCCACAGATAGTTGAGGGCGTAGAGGCGTCCGTCGTGCATCGCCCACTCCGGCCGGCGAACGTGATCGTAGAGGTTGTCGATGTTGGCGATCTTGCTCTCGTCGATCGGGAGGATCATGCGGTCCCGGGCCAGCTTCTTGATGAAGGGATGCTGGAGCGTGAAGAGGTCGAACTGCTTGGTGGCGCCCGAGTAGATCCGCGTGACCGTCTCGGTGTGGGTGACCGAGAGCTGGATCTGCAGATCGACGTCGTACTGCTGCTTGAACGGCTTCATGTCCTTGTCCCGCGTGGCCACGGGATTGCCGTGGATGCGCAAGGGCCCGGGCAGCGGCTGCCCCAGCGCCGTGTTCATGGCGCCCCACGCCCCCAGGACGCCGCCACCCATCAGCGAGGCGGCCAGGCCTCCTCGGCCGAGCGTCGCCATGAAGTCCCGCCGTCCGCGCGTGATCTGTTCTCTCGACATGGGTGTCCCTCCCGCGAATCCCGTCAGCGCTCGCGGCCGCGCAGCAACTCGCCGGCGATCACCAGGGCGAACGAGGCGGCGACGATGAGCGTGGCCATGGCGTTGAGCTCCGGGCTCACCATCGAGCCCAGCGTGGACCAGATCTGGATGGGCAGCGTGTTGTCGTTGCCGATCGTGAACAGCGTGCGGATGAATTCGTCGAACGACAGCGTGAAGGCGAAGAGCGCGCTGCCCACGATGCCGGGACGAATGAGCGGGAACGTGACCTGCCAGAACGTCGTGATCTCGTCGGCGCCCAGATCCATGGCCGCTTCTTCGAGCGACTCGTCGAACCGGTGCAGTCGGGTCGAGATGAGGACGAACACGTAGGGGAGCGTGAAGCCGACGTGGGCGACCAACGTGGTCGTGAGAAGGCCCGGCCGCACGCCGAGGGCGTGGAAGAGGAGCAGCAGCGCCACGCCGATGGTCAGCCCGGGGATGACGAAGGGCAGCAGGAGCATTCGCATCACGGCGACCTGCCCGCGGAACCGGGAGCGGAAGGCGAAGGCGGCCAGCCCGCCGATGACGGTGGAGATCACCGCGGTCATCAGGCCCAGCGTCAGGCTGTTCTTCAGCGAGACGAAGACCGACTGGTTGTCGGCCAGGGCGCGATACCAGCGCCACGTGAAGCCACCCCAGGGCAGCGTGATGCTGTTGCTGTCGTTGAAGGACAGCACGATCAGCATCACGATCGGCGTGTAGAGGAAGACGTAGACGGCGGCGCCATAGATCCGGAGGAACGAGCGTGCCCGTCCGTCCGTCACGCCCGTGCTCCGAAGACCGCGTCGAGGCGCGTGAAGCGGCTGGCCACCACGAGCAGCCCGAGCACCACGGCGATCATGATCAGCGCGAGCACGGCGCCGAACGGCCAGTTGAAGGTGCCGCTGTACTGGTCGGCCAGGACGTTGCCGAACATGATGCCGGACGAGCCGCCCAGCAGCTTGGGCGTGACGTAGGCGCCGAAGGCGGCGATGAACACCATCACGATGCCGCCGACGACGCCGGGCAGGCTGAGGGGCAACGTGACGTGCCAGAACGTGCGAAGCGGGTTGGCGCCGAGATCGCTCGCCGCTTCGAGCAGGCGGCCGTCGAGCCGATCGAGAGACAGGTAGATCGGCACGACCATGTACGGCAGGTAGATGTGGATGAGCGTCAGGACCACGGAGAACTGATTGAAGAGGAAGACCTCGACCGGGTTCGAGACGATCTGGAGCGTCATCAGGCTGTAGTTGACGACGCCCTTGATACCGAGGATCGGCAGCCAGCTCATCGTCCGAATCAGATAACTCGTCCAGAACGGCACCATGACCAGGATGAGGAGCGTGGTGCGGAAACGGCGCGTGCCCCGGGCGAGGAAATAGGCGAAGGGATAGCTCACGAGCAGGCTGATCGCGGTGACCGTGACCGCCAGGCGAATGGACCTCAGCAGCAGATTCGGGAACATGGGGTTGCGCCAGAAGTGCAGGTAGTTGTTCCACGAGAAGTCGGGAACGACGCCGAAGAGCGTCGAGCGGTAGAACGACATCACGATCAGCATGGCGATCGGGATGACGAGATAGAACGTCAGGAGCAGGCAGGCCGGCACGAGGAAGAGCAGGACCTTGACCCAGCCCCACCGGTTCAGCAGCGCGAGGAGGTCTCGCCGCGCCGAGCGGCCGACGCTCGCCGACACCGCCGGGCGTGCCGCGGCGCCCTCTATCGCCACGCGACCCGCTCGGGCGCCGGCTCGTCGTCCTCGGCCGGGTCGCGCCGCGGCCCGACGTCGGACAGGATGAGCGCCGCGCCCCGACTCCAGCAGAGATAGACGCGCGTCCCCACCGGTATCACGGCGGCGCGCCACGTCTCTCCGATGTTCTGAACGATCACCCGCACCGCCTGGCCGTCGGCCAGCGCGATCTGATACTCGGTGGCGGCACCCTGATACACGAAGCTCCCGACCTGTCCCTCGAGGCAGTTGTCGGCCGCGGCCGGTCGCACCGCCGTCATCTGGATCTTCTCGGGCCGGATGGCCACGTCGACCTCCGCCCCCGGAGCCCGACCGTCGGCCGTCTCCGCGCGCAGGCGCGCGCCGCTGGCGAGACGGACCACGACGTCGCGATCGTTCCTGCCCTCGACCACGCCGCGCAGGAGGTTGGTGAGGCCGATGAACCCCGCGACGAATCGGGTGGCCGGACGCTCGTAGACCCCGGCGGGCGTGTCCAGCTGTTCGATGCGGCCGTGGTTCATCACGGCGATCCGATCCGACATGGTGAGCGCTTCCTCCTGGTCGTGAGTGACGTACACGAACGTCACGCCGACCTCGCGGTGGATGCGCTTGAGCTCTTGCTGCATGCGCCGGCGCACCTTCAGGTCGAGCGCGCCGAGCGGCTCGTCGAGCAGCAGGACCGTCGGCTCGTTGATGAGGGCGCGCGCGAGCGCGACGCGCTGCTGCTGACCACCGGAGAGCTGATGTGGAAACCGCCGACCGACCCCGGGCAGCTCGACCAGGGCCAGCATCCGGTCGACGCGCTCGGCGATCTGCGCGGGCGGCCGCCGCTTCATGCGCAGCCCGAACGCGACGTTGTCGAGGACGGTCTTGTGAGGAAAGAGGGCGTAGTGCTGAAAGACCGTGTTGACGTTGCGCCGGTACGGTGGCGTCGCCCCGACCGGCCGACCGTCGAGGAAGATCTCGCCGGAGGTCGGCCGCTCGAACCCGGCGATCATGCGCAGGCTCGTGGTCTTCCCGCAACCGCTCGGACCGAGCAGGGAGAGGAACTCACCGCGCCGGACCTGGAACGTCGCCTCGTCGACGGCGCGAACGTCGCCGAAGAGCTTCGTGACGTTCCGGAACTCCAGGTCGAAGTCGCTCGAGGAGTCCATGACTGGGGTGGTGCCCGGTGCGATAGCACGCGCAATTCGCGCCTGTCAAGCGCGCCCCCGAGGGTTCAGGGCATGTAGGAGCCGCCGTTGACGTGCACCGTCTGGCCGGTGACGTAGCGCGCTTCATCGCTGGCCAGGAACACCGCGACGGTGGCGATGTCGTCGGGCTCGGCCATCCGGCCGAGCGGAACCGCCCGCGCCAGGATCGCCAGCTCCTCCTCGCTGTGTCCGTAGCGCGGCTGGGCGGTGTCGGTGAGCCCCGGCGCGACGGCGTTGACGCGGATGCCGTGAGGCGCGAGCTCGAGGGCCATCGCTCGCGTCATCGCGACCACGCCGCCCTTGCTCGCCGAGTAATGGACGCCCCGGGCCGCGCCCCGGATCGCCTGGGAGGCCAGGTTGATGATGGCACCGCGGCGCTGGCCCGCCACCATCGCCCGAGCCGCGGCCTGCGCGCAGAAGAACGTCCCCTTGAGATTCACGTCGAGGACGAGGTCCCAGTCCTGTTCGCGCATCTCGAGGAACGGGACGCGGGGATAGACGCCGGCGTTGTTGACGAGGACGTCCAGGCCGCCGAGCGTCTGCACCACGCGCCGCACCATCTCCTCGATCTGCGTCAGGCTCGTCACGTCGCCCGCGACGAGCGTCGCGCGCGTGCCCGCCTTTCGTACCTCCGCGGCGACGCTCTCAGCGGCCGCCCGGTCGTCGAGATAGTTGATCCCGACGTCGGCGCCGTCACGAGCAAACGCGATCGCCATGCCGCGACCGATTCCCTGCTGGGCCCCGGTGATCAACGCCACTTTTCCGTCGAGCCGTCCCATCGAAGCCTCCCCCTCGGCCATGGTTCGAGGGGAGGTATTGTGCCCGAGCTCGGCGCGGTCAGCTGAACAACTCCTCCCACGACGCCACGCGGCGACCCTGCCAGATCGGGCCCTCGCGGACGAAGCGCCATTCCGGGTTGCGCTTGACGTCGCGCAGCGCCGCGCACACCTGGTGGAACATCGGCACGTCGGCGTCGCTGCACTCGAAGTAGCTGACGAAGTCGTACTGCCCGGCGGGCGCCGGTTCGGTCAGGCTCTTGTACGTGCGCCGGAGGAGATGAGGGATCCCGGCGGCCGCGGCGAGGGCGTGGCCCTCGCTGGTCATCTGACCGTGGTCGTCGTAGCGCGGCAGGAAGTAGGTGTGCCGCTCCATCCAGTCCTTCCGCCACCAGTCGGCCGTCTTGCTGAGGGGAAAGAGGAACGCATTCGGCATCGCGCCGCCGGGCTGCTGGGTGACCTGGTTCGCATAGGCCCAGTTGTTCATCGCCGCACCGGTGTAGTTCTTCGGCCTCACGACACCACTGAGGACGCGGACACGCGCGACCGGCTCGAGCAGGCGTGAGGCCTCGCCGCAGAACTCGCCGACCGCCTCCTCGCGTTTGGAGGCCACGTGGATCACCCACTCCGCCTGCAAGAGGTCGTCGTCGGTGACGTCGCCCTTGGTGGCGTCACGCCGGCGAAGCAGCGCGATCGAGTCGCGCGAAGGCGGCGTTCCCGGATCGAACTCGTTGCGGAGCTGCAGACGTTCGGCGAGCGTGGAGATCCGGGCTGCCCCCGCGCGCCGGACGTCGCCGTTGCCGGAGCGGCGCACGCACAGATACGCGCCGTGCCCCAGGATCTCACTGGCCAGGAACTCGTTGCTGATCATCGTCGTCCTCCCTTCGCCCGTTCACGCTAGGCGCTCGTCGTCGATGTGTCTAATGCATAGATCTGATCCGTCTCATCAGCTATCTTCATGCTCGTGGAGGTCGACCAGGTCGAGGCGTTCGTGGCGATCGTGCGGCGCGGCGGGTTCACCCGCGCGGCCGCGGCCCTTCATCTCTCGCAACCGGCGGTTAGCCGGCGGCTCGAGCTCCTGGAGCGGGAGATGGGGCAGCCGCTCTTCGACCGCACACGCGGCGGTGCGCGCCTGACCGAGGCCGGCCGCACCTTCCTGCCGCACGCCGAGGCGTTGCTCGCGTCGATGCGCGACGGTCTCGAGGCCGTCCAGGCGCTGAACCGGGCGGATCGCGGGACCGTCACGCTCGCGATGGTGGGAACGCTGGCCAGCACGACGCTGACGGCCCGGCTGAGAACGTTCCGCCACGCGCATCCTCAGGTGCGACTTGCCCTCCGCACGGCGCTCAGCCGCGAGGTGACCGCGCTGGTGCGCCGCGGTGACGCGGCGCTCGGCTTGCGCTATTTCCCCGATCCCGACCCCGACGTGGTCTCGCTTCCTTTATATAAGGAAGCGCTGGTCACGGTCTGCGCACCGAACCATCGGCTCGCCCGCGCGCGGCGGCCGAATGCGCGGATGCTGGCCGGGGAGACGTGGGTCGCCTTCGCAGTGCGGCCGGTCGCGGCCGGCGAATCCTACGCGCAGATGCTGACGGAGCGCCTGGCCACGCTGGGCCTCGGCGATGCCGAGATCATCCCGATCGACAGCCTCACCGCGCAGAAGCGGCTGGTCGAGGCCGGCTTCGGCCTGGGACTCATGCCGGCGAGCAGCGTCGAGGAAGAGCTGCGCGTCGGCACGCTCCGCGCGGTGCGCATCGCGGCCATGCACATGGCGGTGCCGGTCGTGCTGGTGCACCGGCGCCGCGCGTACCTGAGCGGAGCCGCGCGAGCACTCATGGCGCTCCTCGCCGCACGGCCGAGCCGCGCGCGCTCGTAAGCCGATGGCCAAGGTGTACGTCGTCACCGCGCCGGAACGGATCCGCGGGATCTACGCGTCCTGGCCGGAGTGTCAGGCCGCGGTCAAGGGCGTGTCGGGCGCCCGCTATCAGGCCGTCGCCAGCCGGGAGCAAGCCGAGGCGATGCTGCGCGGCGAGGGCCGGGAGCTGTCGGCCGGACTTTACGGCTTCGTCGACGGGAACCACCTCGGTGGCGTCGGCGTCGTGCTGATCGAGCGTCGTGACGGCGAAGACCCGGTCGTGGTGGACGAGGTGGGCATGACGGTCGTGCAGGTGTTCCTCACGGCCGGCTTGCCCTCACTGGGTTCGGAGCGCGCGATCCGCACCGCGCTCGCCAGGCTCCGCAACGTCCTCGCCGAGCTGGGCGCGCTGCACCTTCTCCTTCGCATCGCGCCGGAAAATTCCCGACTGACTGTCGTGCACGACTACGAAGGGATCGCCGCCTGGATGGATGGCCGTTGGCGCACGAAGGATCCGATCGTCGCCGAAGTGGTGGAGGGATGCCGGTCCGTCGTCCGCACGCGGCGGTTGACCGTGAGCTTCCACCATCAACGGGGCCACCAGTCGTCGTGGGCCGGGCGTGACGACTTCGCTCACTTCAACGCGAAGGCCGACGCGCTGGCCACCGAGGCCGCGCTCGAATTCTGATCAGACGCTTTCCGCGGCTTGCCGCGGCTTCGCGCTTCGACTACACTCGGCGGCGCTTCGCCGCTCGCCAGGGCCGCCGAGCGACATCTCGGGTCGTGAGGAGGCATCCAATGACAGACAGCTCGACTCCTTCTGCTGACGAAAGCCGCCGCGATTTTCTCCGCACGTCCGTCGTGCTGGGCGGCCTCGGCGCCTCGATCGGCACGCTCACCACGGCGCAGCTCGCGCAAGCCCAGGGGATGCCGCCGGGCGTGGTGCCGGGCACGCGGAACCATTACTACATCCCGGCCACCGACAAGACCGTTCACTGGGGCTACTTCAGCAAGTCGCTGAAGCCGCTGGTCGAGGTCGATAGCGGAGACTTCGTCACCGTCGAGACGCTCACGCATCACGCCAACGACGACGCCGAGCGCATGGTGAAGGGTGATCCCGGCGCCGAGAGCGTCTTCCACTGGGACCGCCAGCGCAAAGGTGTCGATCGTCGCGGCGCCGGTCCGATGCAGCCGACGCTGTTCGGCCGCGGCGCCGGCGAAGGCCTCGGCGTCCACGTGTGCACGGGGCCGGTGGCGATGCGCGGCGCCGAGCCGGGCGACGTCCTCGAGGTGCGCATCATCGACGTGCGCCCGCGGCCCTGCGCCAATCCCGCGTACAAGGGCAAGAGCTTCGGGAGCAACGCCGCCGCGTGGTGGGGCTTCCATTACAAGGAGCTGCTCACCGAGCCGAAGCCGCGCGAGGTCATCACGATCTACGAGGTCGACTCGTCCGGCGAGCAGAACTGGGCGCGGGCCGTGTACAACTACCGCTGGACGCCGCAGACCGATCCTTCCGGCGTCGTGCACAAGATCATCGACTATCCGGGCGTGCCCGTCGATCACGGCACCGTGCAGAAGCGGGACGGCGTGCTCAAGAACGTGCGGATCCCGATCCGCCCTCACTTCGGCGTGATGGGCCTGGCGCCGAGCGAAGCCGACATGGTCGACTCCATTCCACCGAACTACGTCGGCGGCAACATCGACAACTGGCGCATCGGGAAGGGCGCGACGATGTACCCGGTGGCCGTGCCCGGCGCGCTCTTCTCGGTCGGCGATCCCCACGCCGCCCAGGGCGACTCCGAGCTGGCGGGCACCGCCATCGAGTGCTCGTTGACCGGCACCTTCCAGCTCAATCTGCGCAAGAAGAACGCGTTGGCCGGGACGGCGCTGGCCGGACTGAACTACCCGCTGCTCGAGACCCAGGACGAGTGGGTGCTGCACGGCTTCAGCTACGCGAACTATCTCGCCGAGCTCGGCGCCGACGCCCAGAGCAAGATCTATGAGAAGTCCTCCGTCGATCTCGCGATGCGGGACGCGTTCCGCAAGATGCGCCACTTCCTGATGGCGACGCGTGGCCTCAACGAGGACGAGGCCATCTCGCTGATGTCGGTCGCCGTCGATTTCGGAGTCACGCAAGTCGTGGACGGCAACTGGGGCGTGCACGCCGTCATCCGCAAGCACGTCTTCGCCGGCGCCTGACCGTCGGCGGCGACGTCGCCGCCTTGCGATCTATTGCTGCTGGGCGGCGGTCTCCTGGGCCGCCGTCGTCGGGCGGTCCATGCGCCGCTGGGGGATCTCGGAGAAGACCGGCAGATCGATCTGGCGCGTCTCCTCGCGGAGTGAGGAGACGCCGGGGCCGGCCGTCATCTGGGTGGTGACCTGGGCGGCCAGGGTTTCCTCCGCGACACCGCGATAGATGCCCTTGTTCGGGGGCACGTCGTCGTAGTGGCGGCCGTGGCCGACGACGACGTACCGCTCGTCCACCTCCACGTTGTGCGTGGGGTCGAAGGGCACCCAGCCCACGCTCGGCGCATAGAACTCGATCCAGGCGTGACTCTGGGACGGTTCCCGCGTCTTGCTCTCGACGTGGAGATACCCGCTCACGTAGCGGCAAGGAATTCCGCGCAGGCGCAGGAACCCGAGCATGAGATGGGCGAAGTCCTGGCAGACGCCGGCCTGGAGCTTCATGAAATCCTCGGTCGTCGAGTCGTAGCGGGTGACGTCCTTCCGGTACTCGAACGTCCGGTGGATGTACTCGCCGAGGGCGCGGACCTGCTCGCCGATCGGCGCCCGGTCGCCGTTGCCGACCGCGTGGTGGGCCGTCCGCAGCGCGGGCGTGAGCCGGACCGGGCCACCGAAGTCGAGGAAGTCGCGCAACGGATAGGGCAGCGCCGACAGTGGCGGCCGGTCGGGCAGCGTCGCCACCGGCGGCCCGGCCGGGTGCGTCTGCACGAGCGAGCGGGCGACCACCTCGATCCGGTCGTGGAACTTCGTGATCGTGAAGTGATGCGTGAGGTTGTCGTTCCAGTCGCGATACCGGAACACGCTCGTCGGCGGCCCCACCGCCAGCTCGAAGGCGGCGACGGTCTGGCCCGTGGTCGTCTTGGGCTGGACGCGCAGCTCGAGAAACGACTCGCTGATGTAGGCGTCGTACTCGAAGGCGAAGCGGTGCTCGACCTCGAGGAACATCAGGTCACGAAGTACAGGGCGGCGAGCGCGTCGTGGACCTTGCTGAGCTCCCCCGACACGCGATCGAGGAGCCCGGCGTAATCGGCTTCGCGCATGAGCTCGCCCTCGCCGTAGTAGAGGCCGGCGTGGAGCCGTCCGACGAGACGGGCCGGCGGCGTGAGGTCGCCGGGGCCGGCGATGGCCTCCAGGCACTCCTTGAGCGCGGCCGCGCCGTACCGCAGCGAGCGCGGCGCGCTGGCGTCGAAGAGCAGGAACGCGATCACGAGCGGCGGCTCCAGCCGCGCCCCGTACACGCGGCGATAGTTCTCGAGCGAGGACAGGGCGCGCAGCAGCGTCCGCCACTGCGTGTAGTAGAGCGGCAGGTCCGTGCGCGGCTCGGCCGCCAGCAGCGCGGGCAGCTTCACGCGCAGGACACTGGCGCTCCGGTACAGACGCTCGACGGCCTCGCCCAGCTTGAGGAACCGCCACGTCTCGTCGCGCGCGGACGTATTGTCGATCGCCCCCAGGATCGTGAACAGGCCCTTCTGGGTGGCGGTGAGCGCGGCGCGGAAGGCGGGCAGGTCGGCCAGGCCACGGGTCTCGTACGTCTCCAGCGCGTGGTACGTCTCGTTGATGGCGAGGAAGGCTTCGAGCGTCAGCGCCTCCCGCACCGAGCGCGCGTTCTCACGGGCCTTGCGCACCGAGAAGTGGATCGAGTACGGGTTGCCGGCGTCGAGGAAGAATCCGTGCAGGTAGGGCACGGCGAGCGGCGCGAACGGCGAGGCCGCCCGCGTCACCTGCGCCGCCGGAAAGATGGCGAGCAGATCCTTCCAGACGCCCTGGGCCAGGTCCTCGGCGAACCCCTGCGTCTCGGTCGAGAAGTCCTCGGTGACGAGCAGGAGGCGGGCGATGTTCTCGGCCCGCTCCAGGTAGCGGCCCATCCAGTAGAGCGAGTCGGCGACGCGCGACAGCATCAGATCTCGCGGGCGGTGAGGACCCAGGTGTCCTTGCTGCCGCCGCCCTGGGACGAGTTGACGACGTACGACCCGGCGCGCAGCGCGACGCGCGTGAGGCCGCCCGGGAGCACGCGGATCCCGTCGCCGTAGAGGATGAAGGGCCGGAGATCGATCCGGCGCGCCTCGAAGCGGCCCTCGACGTAGGTCGGGTGCGCCGACAGCTCGATGAGCGGCTGGGCGATGTAGTTCCCCGGGGTCTTCCGCATCCGCGCCAGGTACGTCTCGGTCTCCTTCTTCGACGCGAACGGCCCCATGAGCATGCCGTAGCCGCCGGAGTCGCCGGTGGTCTTGATGACGAGGTCGCTCGCGTGCTCGCGGATGTACGCGAAGTCCTTCGGGCGGATGCCCAGGTAGGTCGGCACCTGGGGCAGGAGCGGCGTTTCGCTCAGGTAGTACTTGATGAGCTCGGGCAGGAACGCGTACACCGCTTTGTCGTCGGCGATGCCGGCGCCCGGCGCATTGGCCAGCGCGACGTTGCCGTCGCGATAGACGTTCATGAGGCCGGGCACACCGAGCAGGCTGTCGCGCCGGAACGTGAGCGGATCGAGGAAGTCGTCGTCCACCCGGCGGTAAATCACGTCCACCTTCTGCCGGCCCCGCGTCGTCCGCATGAAGACGTGGTTGTCCTCGACGATCAGGTCGTGGCCCTCGACGAGGAACACGCCCATCTCGCGGGCGAGGAACGAGTGCTCGAAGTAGGCGGAGTTCGCCATGCCGGGCGTGAGGACGACCACCACGGGCTTGTCCGTCCGCCGCGGCGCCGCGTGGAGCAGCGCGCGGAGGAGGAGGTTGGGATAGTCCTTGATCCCACGGACCGGGTAGGCGGTGAAGAACTCCGGGAAGACGCGGCTCAGGACGTTGCGGTTCTCGAGCACGTAGGAGACGCCGGACGGACAGCGGCAGTTGTCCTCGAGGACCATGTATTCACCGTTGCCGTCGCGGATGATATCGGTGCCCACGACGTGGGTGTAGATGCGCTGGGGCGGGACCACGCCGAGGAGCTCGCGCTTGTATTCCTTGCGGGAGAGCACGAGCTCGGCCGGCACGATCCCGTCCTTGAGGCAGCGCTGGTCCTGGTAGACGTCGAGGATGAAGAGGTTCAGCGCGGTGACGCGTTGAACGAGGCCGGCCTGGATCCGCTCCCACTCGCGGGCGGGGATGATCCGGGGGACGAAGTCGAACGGGAAGATGCGCTCGGTCCCCTCCTTCTCGCCGTACACCGTGAACGTGATGCCCTGGTCCATCAGCGAGAGCTTCTGCAACCGCTCGCGGCGCTCGATCTCGGTTTGCGTGAAGGACTCGAGGATCGAGACGAGCGGACGGTAGTGCGCACGCGCACCGCCCTCGCGGCCGAACGCTTCGTCGAATGCCTTCGTCTCGGGCAGCCATTTCACGGCGCCTCAGAATAGCATTCGACGGACGCGCGACGCGTTCGCGTGCCGACCTTGGTCTACGTGAACACGTAGGGTGCCCCGGGAGGGGCGTGCGCTACATGCTTCCGGCGCCGCCGCTCTGGAATTCGCAAAACCCGAGCGTGGTGCGCCACACTCCGCCGCGGCGTTCGCAGTCGTCCTGCTGATTGTGGGTCCAGACGCTCGGCTCGCCGGCACAGCCCGCCAGCAGCGCGGTGACGACGAGCGCCGTCACCGCGCGCGCCGTGCGGCGGACGCTCACGTCACGACTTCAACGAGAACTTCTGGAACGTATGAGCACCCGGCAGCCCGCGGCTGATCGCGAAGGTGTGGGTGACCTCGCTCACGTAGATGTCGCCCCGCGAATCCACCGCGATGCCGTGGGGCGCGGCGAAGCTGCCGGCAGCCGTGGCGTCGGGCGTTCCCCAGCGCGTCAGCAGGCGGCAGTCCTTGTCGAAGACGCTGACGCGGCCGAAGCGCGCTTCGGTGATCGGCCCGTGGCGCTGCGACGTCTGGCCCTTGTGCCACCACAGCTCGGAGACGTAGGCGCGGCCCTGTGGGTCGAACACGATGTGGGTGGGCCTTTGCGTGTCGGTCCACTCGCTCAGGTACTCGCCGTCCGGGCTAAAGATCTGGATCCGGTCGTTCTCCCGATCGCAGACGAAGATCCGTCCGTCGGCGGCCGCGGCGATGCCGTGGGGCAGGTGGAACTGGCCGGGGCCCTTGCCGGGCACGCCCCACGACCGCTTGAGCTGGCCGGTCGGTGAGAACCGATGCACGCGGCAATTGCCGTAGCCATCGGAGATGTAGAGGTCGCCGTTCGGGCCCACCGCGACGTTGGTCGGGCGGTTGAACGGCCCACCGGGGCGCGGGATGCGGATCGAATCCTTGCCGTCGTAGCCGGTGTCCGACGGCGTGTTCATCGTCCCCAGCGTCATGAGCAGCTTGCCGGTCGGCGAGAACTGGCGCACGGTGTGGTTGCCGTCGTCGGTGCAGAAGACGGTGCCGTCCGGACCGATCGTGATGCCGTGCGTGCGATAGGTGAACTCGCCTTCACCCCAGGAGCTCAGGAAATTGCCCTTGCGGTCGTAGACGATGACCGGATGGTCGCCGCGGCAGATGAGGAACACGCGATCCTCACCGTCCACCGCCACGCCCGCGACGTCGCGGTGCACGTAACCGGACGGAAGCTGCTCCCAGCCCTCGACCACGTCGTAGCTTCGCGCGTTTGTCGGCATGACGTCCTCCTCCGATAGATGAGCTGCGCGTCTCGATCAGCTGCGCGTCGGCTTGCGCCGCGGCGGAAAGAACACGGGCCTCGGCATCCGGCCCACCGGGATTTCGATCAGAACCGGCCGCTCGAGCGTGAGCGCCTTCGTGACGAGCGCACCCACGTCGGTCGGGGTATCGGCCCGCATCCCGACCACGCCGTAGGCGTCGGCCAGCTTCATGAAATCGGGGTTCGTGAGCTCGGCGCCGTAGCTGCCACCCCAGGCCTCGTCGAGGTCGCGCGCCACATTGCCGTACGCGTTGTCGTTGAAGACGAGCGCGATCACGTTGATGCCGTACTGCACCGCGGTCGCCAGCTCCTGCGCGTTGTAGAGGAACCCACCGTCCCCCGAGATGGCGACGACCGGACGGTCGGGGCAGGCGACCTTCGCGCCGAGCGCCGTCGGGAAGGCGAAGCCGAGGTTGCCCGAATAGGACGACGTCAGGTACGTGCGTGGCCGATACACGGGCCAGAAGGGCCGGGTGTAGTAGCCGATCTGCGTCATGCCCGCCACCACGATGGCGTCCTCGGGA